>OJFR01000447.1_pt1 | contig 13716 bp, 7 predicted proteins | sample 1594121 | NCBI WGS metagenome assembly OJFR01 (sample SAMN05416812, study PRJEB24817) | seawater metagenome | isolation source: Sea water | place: Canada:Atlantic | collected 2013-07 | reverse complement strand
CGGCAGCGTCAGATGTGTATAAGAGACAGGGAATAAATTCAGATCTACCCGCGGCCATTAATTGACGTGGGTTAATGTTTGAATTTCCTGTCATTATTCCAATTACAGAAGTTGCGCGTAATACCGATAACTCCCAATTGTTTTTGGGGTGATTTTGACTGTTCAATTTATCAGTATCAGTATGTCCTTCCACTATAATTTCCAATTCCTTTTCTGTTTCCAACACTCGCGCCAAATCGATCAATGCTTTTTTACCTTCGGCTTCAACTAAGGTACTTCCTGAACTAAATAGGAGTTTTGCCTCAAGACTCACATAAATCTTCCCGTTCTTTTCAACAACGGTTAACCCTTTGTTTTCGAATCCTTTTAAAGCCGCGGCAACCTTATCCTTTAAAGCCTTTGTTGCTTTCTCTTGATCTGATATAATTTGCTCCAGCTCGTTTACTCGTTGTTCTCTTTGTGCAAGCAAATCACTTTTTGTTTTTAACTCCTTCTCAAGAGATAAAAGTTTATCTTCCTTATCTTGAAGTTCACGCTGTTTCGCAATTAATTCGGAGTTCAAATCTGCAGATTCCTTTGCGCCTGTAAGGCGTAACTTGTTGTAATTTGTTTCCAAATCTTCATTCAACTTGGCTAGTTTGTCATACTTAGCTTTAAGCGTTCTATACTGGTTTCCCAATGAAGATGTGTCGGCCTTTAACTGCGTTACCTGTCCGGCCAATAGTTCCGACTTTGATTTATAATCGGCCATCAATGCTTCATTACTTAAAGCACTTGTTTTATATTTTTCCAATTCCTCACTACATAACTTCTCCTTTTCAACCAGTTCATCATATTTTTTTACTGGGACACATGATGAAATTAACAACAGAGTAATGAAAGCAATAATTCCGATTTTCATAATAATGGGTTTTAATGCAAAGATGAGAAGAGATTGTCGCCGAACTTTGGCCAAGCTCAATATTTATGCACATCAAATATTGGAAAACAATATTACTGTTTAATCAAATAGCGGACAACTAGCTGTCGCTTTTTTGGGAGGTTTACAGGATGTGTACCTCAATGAAAGTTCATGTGTATTATGAGCGCCAAGTTGAATTTTCGACAACGTATAATCAAATGAATAAGCGATTGAAAACTGCTCTTTTATTTTAATATTCAACAGGGCGATCACGGCATCTGTATTTCTATAACCAACCCCAAGACCAATTGTGTTTTTAATATCAAACATTACGTTTAGATCCAAAGAAACTGGACCCTTAGGTGGAATTCGCAGATTTGCCGATGGTAGTAAAGAAAGGTTTTCATTTAATCGAAATTGATACCCAGCATTGAATGAGGCGTGAAAACGATTGCGAGAAGTGTTTCCAATATCCTTCCATTTGGACGGTATGAGATTCCTTAAAGTTAATCCAAAATAATAAAACTCAGAATTGAACCAGGCACCAAAAGACGCATCCGGCACAACAAACGAGGACTCTTGCGAAACTGAAGGGTCCGGTTCTGTAGTATGTACATTTTTGGAGTCATAACCCATTTGCATAAATCCACCATACAATCCAAGTGATAATCGATTGTCAGTAGTAAAGTTAAAATGGGCCGCGTAGGCCAAGTTAAACCTATTGGTGTTAAACTGTCCTATTTGGTCTGTTTCAAATTTGAATCCTGTTCCATGACGTGCGCTCAAATATTTACTTCGCTTTGCTTTAAGAGGCACTGACATCGTGAAAAATCCACTTTGAGGAGCTCCTTCAAATCCAACCCACTGCATACGATACAGTGCATGAACATCGATACAAGGTTTTATTCCTGCATGAGCTGGATTAATTGCAAATTGATGCAAAGACCATTGTGAATATTGCGGAATTTGCTGTGAGAGTCCAACGTGGCTTGTTAAACCAAAAATAAACAGTAGAAATTTACCTTTCATCTAACAACTGTAATTGAACCTTTGTACGTTTCTCCTTTGTCTAGTTCAAGGTCCAAAACATAAAAATAAACACCTTCCGCACTAGCTCTACTATTAATCGATCCGTCCCATGCCTTTGACTTTGAATATCCAGTCGTTTGAAAAACTTCCTGACCCCATCTGTCGTAAATATGTAAAATGGAATTTGGGTAGTTTTCAATCCCTTCTATAAACCACTTGTCATTTATATTGTCGCCATTAGGAGAAATTGTATTTGGGATGTCCAAATCGTCTATTACAGTGACTGTCACATAATCCGTTGCTACACATCCGTTTTCAGTCGCTGTTAATGTATAGGTAATTGTAGATGTTGGGTTGGCAATTGGACTTATCGCACTTGTATCACTTACAAAAAATGAAGGTGTCCAAAAGTACTCTGGAGCACTTGTAGATCCATTTAGTTGCGCTTGACCACCAATATAAATAATTTGATTTTGACCTGCATCTACGGGGAACGAATAAACGGAAACAGGGTTCGTCGATGATGATACAACTTCTACACATTGCGAAAAACACGATGCTTCCACTGTTACTACATCTCCATCTTGAAGGGAAGAAATTATTAATACTGTATCAGATGTCACTACTTCCAAAACTCCATTTACATACCACGAAATATTGCTTGAGTCAGCACAATTGGTTAAATTCACTCCTAAGTAAATAATGTCGTTCGCGCAAAAACTCAAGTTTGTTGGTGTTATTTGGGCACTTGGAATTAATCTATCAACTCCCGTTCCCAATATAGAAATATCAAATGTACACTCAGCAGGCATTGTTACACCTGCACCAGTATTGTCTCCGTCCACTGCAATGAAATACGTAGTATTGGGTGCCAATCCAGCTGCATTCAATGTAAAATTACCAACCGCATTTGAAACGCAATTCCCCAATTGCGTATATGACCCTGAACTGCAAGGGGCCGTTGCTTCTATTATAGTAGCTTGAAGCGCCGAACCTTGATTAATATCTGTCTCAAAAACCAAGTTCGAAAAATTAACCTGGACATCTCCTCCAGTTGCATTCGTTGTGAATGTCAACCATATTGTGTTTTCAGTCGAAAAACAAAAGTTAAAATCGTCTTCGCAACCACCACAAGAAGTAGCATTTGCGTCTATATTATTTACACTAAAAATGGTGTTTGGACAAACTTCCTGAGCGTTTAAACAATTATTATAAACTGCCTGCGCGAAGACATTTGACAAATGCCAAAAACACATTAACAAAAAAATAACAGTGTTGCGCATAAAATTGAAAACCCTAGGTTTTATTAGTTATTTAGGCAAAAATAAGATAATTTTGCCGAATTCTTTTTGTTATTAATCGCTTAATTATCAATGTTCCATCTTGTTTGGCACAATAATAGAACGGTTTTTAAAGTAAAATATTAAAACTGACTTATGAAAAAAGCACTAACTCTCATTCTTTGCCTGGCAATATTACCTTCGGTTTTTGGTCAAAAATTAGATTATGATCACGATTCTAAATGGTTTTTTGGAATAAATGCTGGTGCAGCCTGGAACACTACCGACGTAAAAAACAAAACGCATATTGGTTATGGTTTTACCCTAGGTAGGTCCTTTAATTATAATTATGGCAAGAAATTCAGTTTCGATTTACGATTAAGGTATTTAGGTGGAAAATGGTATGGTCAAGATTACGATACAACTAATGTAACTGGAAACTCAGGATATGATCCTATGGGTAAAGTTGCTCAATTATATGACACAACATTAGGGTATACGTATAATAACTTTCAGGCTGAAGTTCATGAAATTGGACTGGAGCTTGTACTTCATGCAAATAGTTTAAGAGAAAGAACAGGATGGGATCCTTACATTTTTGGTGGTGCACATCTTGTTTGGAATCAAACCTATGGAGATTTATACAATCAAGACTCTACCGTTTTTATGAGTAACCATTATGCCTACTCTCCAAATGGAATGACTAGACGTGAATGGAAAGGGTTGTCGGATGAAATCTATGACTCTGCACTGGACGGAAGTCACCAGACTAGTTATAACATTAATTTTATGCCAAGCATTGGAATCGGTTTGGCGTATCAAGTTGGTCCACGTTTTTCTGTTGGTATAGAGCATAAAACAACATTTACACTAAGAAATGATTTTGATGGATACCAAGGAACTTCAAAAAAATGGGGAATGTTCAAAAATGACATTTACCATTATACATCCTTAATGTTGAAGTTCAATTTCAGATCACGAAAAGTTGAAAATGAACTTGAAGAAGTCAATAAGGATTGTTTAAAACCAGCTATTGGTATTGTGACTCCTGTAACAAAAACACTTACAGTCTCTTCAACTCAATTGGATTTTGAAGCTCTCATTTCACAAATATCTGGAAAAAGCAATATTCAATTTAGCCTAAATGGTGTTAGAGATACAAACTTTGTATATAATGCCCAAACTAGCAAGTTAAATAAAGTTGTAACACTTATTAAAGGACAAAACACAATTGATGTCACTGCGTCAAATGGTTGCGGTACAACTACTGAAAGAATTCAAGTTTTATATGAGGAGTGTGTTCCTCCGACAGTTTCTTTTGTATCCCCAGCGACTTCGTCAATAACGACAAACGAACAAAACTATACATTAACAGCTCAAATAGAGCGGGCTAAATCAATCGTTTATTCCATAAATGATAAAGAATTAAGAAACTATAGTTTTAATGAAGAAGAAAAAACCTTTAGTAGCACAATTACGCTGGCAGAAGGAAAAAACAGCGTCAAAATTGTGGTAACAAATGAATGCGGAACCCAAGAAGCAATTGTTGATGTGATTTACGTGCGTTGTGACAAACCTGTCATTAAAATTAACGAGGTTGATCGTGTTATCAAGGTTGACAACAATAGCTTTACAGTTAACGCAATTTTCCAAAACATTACGAGTAAAAGTCAAATTACTTTAAAGCTAAACGGAACGGTTAAGACATTTGCCTACAATTCATCTTCAAAAGAATTGATTCAAAAATTAACCCTAAAAGAAGGTGCAAACTTAATAGAAATAGTAGCTAAAAATGATTGTGGGGAAGTGATTGAAACCTTCAATGTCGAATTTACGCCTTGTATTACACCAAAAATAACAATGATCGCACCGGAAACGAACCCTGTCCAAACGGATAAATCTTCGTTTACTTTGCGTGCAAAAATTGATAATATTTCCAATGCCAATCAAGTTGCTGTTTCTGTAAATGGGAAGTCTGTAAGTAATGGAACTTTCAATGGTTCAACCAATATTTTCGAAAAAAACATTACTCTTGATAGAGGAAACAACTCCGTTACTATTGTAGTTACTACCAATTGTGGAACCGTTAATTCAACGTTTACAATTAATAGCACAGTAACTGATAAGGATATGATTATCTGTTTCAAAGGTCAAACTTTAGTGATTAAAGAAAGCCAATGGAATACGTATGCTTCGCAAGGGGCGACACAAGGAGAATGTCCGAAACCTGTTGATAAAGACATGACGATTTGCTTGAGAGGCCAAACTTTGGTCATTAAAGAAAGCCAATGGAATGCATTTGCTTCGCAAGGTGCTACTCAAGGCGAATGTCCGAAACCGGTTGACAAAGACATGACGATTTGCTTGAGAGGTCAAACTTTGGTCATTAAAGAAAGCCAATGGAATGCATTTGCTTCGCAAGGAGCTACTCAAGGAGAATGTCCGAAATTAGAAGTTAAAGACATGACGATATGTTTAAATGGAAAAACAATCGTTATAAAAGAAACTGAATGGAGGTTATATTCTAAACAAGGTGCAATTCAAGGAGAATGTCCAGAACCAGAGGCGGATTTGAATATCACAATTTGCTACAATGACAGTACACTTGTGATTAAAGAAAGTCAATGGGCAGACTATTTAAAGCTTGGTGCTGTACGCGGTGAATGTCCGACTCAAAATGGTGACATCAATCAAGAAGAGACAGTGATTATTTGCCATACAACTGGACCTAATACACCATCCGTAGAAATGGAAATTCCTGTTTCAGAATTAGAAGCACACTTAGCTCATGGTGACACAGAAGGGCCTTGTGTCGAGGTCTCAACTGTTGGCAATGATGAAGTTGTAATTTGTTTGAATGGAGTAACTAAAACCATAAAGAAAATTGAATTAGCAAAATACAAACTGCAAGGCGCAACAGAAGGGCCTTGTAATTAAAACGGTACAATAATATAAATGAAAATGTCGGTCAATTTTATTGATCGACATTTTCTTTATTCAATTGATTATTAAGTTCTGTAAAAATTATTTTTAATAGTCAATTGATCTAACTATATTCGCAGACTTATTTAGAATAATATACAAATGGCGATAATAGGAAAGATTAGAGAAAAATCCTGGCTGATGCTAGTTTTAGTTGGTGGTGCGCTTTTAGCGTTTATCCTTGGTGACTACTACAAAGGGGCTGGAGGTAACGACATGGAGTTCGGTTACGGTACAGTTTACGGTGAAATGGTCAATATTGATGAGTTCAATAGCCAATTGGCGTTAGCGGAAGAAAATACACGTAGACAAGCTGAACAACAAGGACAACAACCAGAACCTGTGGATCGTGATGCGGTGTGGTCTTCATTCGTTGAAAGCATCGTGTTGGAAAAACAATACGAGGCATTGGGTATCAATGTTAGTGATGCTGAATTTGAATCCTACTTATACGGTCGTGATGGTTTTAAAGTTTTACCTGATTTAGCTCAAGGTTTTACGGATTCAATAACTGGAATGTTTAACGATAAATTGCTTCAATCACGTATTGAAGAAATGGAATCTTCAGATGATCCTAACGTTCAAAAACAATGGGCAGACAGCAAAGAATACTATACTAAAAGAAGAATGCAAGAAAAATACTTTGAAATTTTGAATCAAGGTGTTTATGTTACAAACTTGGAGGCTAAAAATGAATACTTAGCTCAGAAAGAAGTAAAAAGCATTTCATTCGTGTTTAAACGTTATTCTGAAATTAAAGACGAATCAATCCCAACTCCTGATGCTAAATTAAGAGCATTTTTTGAAGAGCACAAGTCAGAGAAAAAATACGAAAACAAGCAGTCATCTAGAGAAATTAAGTTTTTCGACATTTTCATTGAGCCTTCTAAAAAGGATTCCAATGAGTTCAATAAAATGATGGCCGATTTAAAAACTAAGTTCGCTACGACTAAAAACGATTCATTATTTGTAATGAAGAACAGCGATATGAAAGGTTTTTCGAGTACACACCTTGCAACTTTTAAATCTGATAAAGATGAAAAAGCCCGTCAAGGAATGACATACCCGAGCTTCATGGATACCATTTTTAAATCAGCTAAAATAGGTGACATTGTTGGTCCTTATGAGGACAACGGTAATACGCGTATTGCTAAAATATTGGACTTCAATAAAAACAGTTTAACAGCTCGTCACATTTTAATTGCAGCCCAAAAAACAGACGATGCAGCAGTTAAAAAGGCGAAAAAATTGGTTGATTCTTTATTACCTCTAATTAACACAGCTAACTTTGAAGAATATGTAACACGATTTACAGAAGATCCAGGTTCAAAAGATAAAGGTGGTAAATATGAAGATTTCATGGATTACGAAATGGTACCTGAGTTTAGCAAATTTGCTAGCGAAGAACCTATAGGTAAAATTGGATACGTTCAAACCGATTTCGGTTTCCATATTATGGAAAATATTGAACGAAAAGAAATAAATGCTCCAGTATTAGCAATCGTTCAAAAAACTTTAAAACCGAGCATTGAAACAGTAGATTCTAAAGACAAAGAGGTTTACGACATGTTGTTTGAATTGGATGAAAAACTTAGTAAAAAGACTGATCTTTATGCTAAAGTTGTTTTGTTCGATACGATAGTAAGCAGAGCAGATAAATTTGCGCGTCCAATCACAATAATGGATGATGCTCCAAAATTATTTGGGTTTACATCCAAGTTTGCTGAAGATAAACTATTACAATTAGCGTATAAAGAAGGTGCGCAGGTTGGTGATTTAGTTAGTTCTCCTATAAAAGATAAAAACCGTTACATCATTGCTATTGTTTCTGCTATTAAAGTGAAAGGTGCTCCAACATACGAAGATGCACAAGTTGCTATTAAACGCGACTACATTGAAGATGTTAAGGCGAAAAGAATCACTAGTCAAATGGCTGGTGTAAAATCGTTAAAAGAACTTTCTACAAAATTAAAAGTAGAGGTTCAAAAAGCTGAGATTACATTTGCTAACCCACAAATTACGGGTGCTGGATATGAGCCAGAAGTTGTTGGCGCACTATTCTCTGGATTGAAAGATGGAGCGCGTTCTTTACCTTTAAAAGGGAAATCAGGTGTTTATGTTGTTCAAATAGAACAAACTACGAAAGCTCCAGCGGCTGCGAATTACATGGTTGAAAAAGATCAATTGTTGTCTACAGCTAAAAACAGTGCACAAGGAAGTGCAAGAAGTGCTTTGATTAAACAAGCTGAAGTTGTTGATAATCGTAGATTCTTTGAGAATAACATTAGAAGATAATTGTTAAACTAAGTATTAAAAAGTCGCACTAATAGTGCGACTTTTTTTATGCCATACAGTATTTTTTTCCTGGAAGTGATTGAATTACGCCATTCATTTCTAAGTAAAACAATTCGGCATTCAGTTGCGAAATTGGCAATTCCGTTTTTATGGATATTACATCTATTTGAATTGCACGATCCGAAGACAGTATATCGGTAATTTTCGTTTGCGTTTCAGATAAGTTTGGAAATAACGTTTTTTGAATGTCTTTTTTCCCGACCTCCATTTTCCAATTCATCATCGTTAAAAAATTATCTGGTGATTGGAGTAAATGAGCCTTTTGGTCTGCAATTAACTTGTTACATCCTTGTGATGTTTCCATATGTATTGACCCAGGGTATGCAAAAACATCACGACAATAGTCATTGGCCAAATTCGCGGTGATTAATGAGCCGCCTTTTTGCTTACTTTCAATAACTATCGTAGCATCGCACAATCCAGCGACTATTCTATTTCTTTTAGGAAAGTTTTCTCTATCTGGTGTTGTACCGGGAATAAATTCCGTAAGAAGCCCCCCGTTTAATTTCATTTTTTCAGATAATCCTTTATTCGATGATGGGTATATTCTATCAAAGCCATGTCCCAAAACACCAATTGTAGGAATGTTTAATTCCACACATCGCTTGTGCACTTGAGCATCAATTCCAGATGCTAACCCACTAACTACAACAATGTCTTGACCAACAAAAGAGTCAATCAACTCATCACATAAACGTATTCCGTATGGTGTAGCGTCTCTCGTTCCAACAACAGCTACAAGTTTTGAAACATTTAAATCGATACTTCCCTTTCCATACAACAACAATGGCGCATCCACACACTGATTCAGTCTTCTTGGATAACGCGCATCTTCATAATAAAAGGTCGAAATATTATTTTTTAGTAAATGTTCGACTACAGAAACTGACTTTAAAAGAGCTCCTTCTCTATTCATTTTAGTAATTGACGCAGGCTTGAGTTCTGTCAATTTTGACAATCGCGAAGTGCTAAGATTAAACAACAGTTCAAGAGATTCTACTCTATTTAGAATTTCTTTCGCTTTTACTGGTCCAATTCCATGCAATAAAGTCAGCGCTATTTTGTAATGTAGGTTATTGTAATTCAAATTTTTGGTATTTTGGCTATTTAAATTACGAAATATTATTCTATGAAATACCTACTTCAGCTAATTATATTTACTCCATTCACTCTTTTTTCTCAAGTTAGCGGCTCGTTAACAGATGATGATACAAAAGAACCTATTTATGGCGCTAAAATTATTTCAGAGTCTGGAGAAAGAGCTTTAAGTTCAGTTGATGGAAAGTTCAAATTAAACGTTTCATCTTTTCCGACTTACATTATTATTTCAGCACAGTCGTACATAACAGATACGGTTCAAATTGTAAAAGCTGGTGAGCTCAAGTTCAGTTTGAAAAACGAAGTACAAGAAATTAAAACCGTAGTTGTTACAGCAGGAAGACGCGATCAAGATGTTGAAAACGTTGCTATTTCTATGGAGATAATTCGACCCGAATTGTTTGATAATAAGTGTTTGGTCGATCTAGAACAGGCTGTTGATCAAAGTCCTGGAGTCTACGCTATGGACGGTCAAGTGAGTATACGAGGTGGAAGTGGTTTTGCCTATGGAGCTGGAAGCCGTGTTCTTGTGTTGTGGAATGGAATCCCAATGGTATCTGGTGATGCTGGTGATGCAAAGTTCAATGCAATTCCTATAGAAAACGCATCTCAAATTGAAGTATTGAAAGGTGCGTCTTCCGTACTTTATGGAAGTGGTGCATTAAATGGAATAATTTCACTGTCGGAAAGAGAACCTAGTCGAAAAGGAGAAGTACGGGCTAAAATACAGGCTGGAATTTACGACAATCCTAAAAGGGAAAGTTTAAAATGGTGGTCAAAAAACCCTTTATATTATCAAGCAGAGGCCTTTTATGGGAAAATGTTCGATAAATTCGGGTTTACCGTTTCCGTTAACGGATTTACCAGCGACGGTTATAAGCAAGGTGAAATAGAAGACCGTGGAAGAATTTCAGGGTCGCTTTATTTCAAAACCAAAAAGTTCCCACGATTAAAGTATGGCTTAGGTTACAACCTACAATTTCAGAAAACTGGAAACTTTTTAATTTGGGAAAGTGATTCTCTGGCGTACACTCCAAGTGGGGGGGCGGATTTAAACGATCCTGCTTCAACACTATCTTCGTATCAAGGAACAACCATTAATATTGATCCATATTTAAAGGTGTATGATAAAAAGAATAATTTACATGCCTTAAAAACAAGGTATTATTATGTTGATCGTGTTAACCTATCCAACACCTCGCAATCAACTACCTCGGGAATTATTTATGCCGATTACCAGTTTCAAAAAAAATGGGGTCCTGAAACAGTTTTAACCGCAGGAGGAACATTTACGCGAACTGATGTGACTTCAAACCTTTTTGGGAATCATTTTTCGTTGAATTACGCCCTATACACGCAGGTTGAAAAAAGCTTTTGGAACAAACTACATTTAACCGGTGGTGTTCGTTTTGAGTATTACGAACAAGATAACATTTCAGGTGATACAGATTTTTCATTCAGTAGTGATTCAACTGCCAAAACAATTCCTATCTACCCTATCTTCCGAGTTGGGGCGAGTTATAAATTGTTTAAGCATACTCACCTAAGAGCTTCCTTTGGTCAAGGTATCAGATACCCTTCCGTTGCAGAACGCTACACATTTACTTCTGTAGGTGCGCTAAATATTTTTCCAAATGCAGGTTTACGTCCTGAAAAAGGGTGGGCTGCCGAATTCGGTGTAAAACAAGTCGTGAAAATTGGAAAAAACTGGAAAGGAATTGTGGATGTAGCAGCATTTATAAACCAGTACGAAAATATGATGGAATTTACTTTTGGTGTGTTTATTCCAGATTCGGTTTCACCAAATCTTAATCCTGCATCTCCGTACTATATTGGAAAATATTTTGGTTTTCAAGCTCAAAATGCCGAGAAAGCCAGAATTGCTGGTGCCGAATTTTCTTTCAATAGCCAAGGGAAAATTGGCGAAGTTGAAGTAACTTCTTTGATGGGTTATACCTATATGAATCCAATTAGCCTTAACAAAGAAGCGGCTTATCTTAACACATTTTCTGATTCGGCAAGCAACACGTTAAAATACAGATTTAAGCACTTGGTAAAAGCTGATGTTGAGGTGACGTGGAAAAATATAAGTGTTGGTTTTTCAGCAAGATACAATAGTTTTATGTCTAATATCGACAAAACTTTTGTTGAAGGAATAAAAATTATTGACGGTTCAGTTGTTCAAATTCTTCCCGGTTTAGATCGATACAGAGAAGAGAATAATAAAGGGAGTTTAGTATTTGATGCTCGAATTGGTTATAGCTTTTTGGAACATTATCGAGTAGGTTTCGTTGTAAACAATTTACTTAATACAGAATACGACACGCGACCTGGAGATATTCAAGCTCCAAGATCGTTTGTACTTCAGTTACAATTGAAATTTTAAATGAAAATTATTGGAATAATTCCCGCTCGTTATGCTTCGTCTCGCTTTCCAGGCAAACCTTTGGTTGACCTAAAAGGAAAAACGATGATTCAAAGAGTTTATGAAGGTGCTATTAAATCCAACTATCTTGAAAAAGTAATCGTCGCAACAGATGACAAGCGTATTTTTGATGCCGTAAAAGAATTTGGTGGAAACGCTGTTATGACTAGTGAAAATCATACTACTGGTACTGATCGATGCGGTGAAGTAATTCAACTGTTTCCTGATGCAGATGTTGCTATCAATATTCAAGGTGACGAGCCATTAGTTGACTATAGACAACTCGACCAGTTGTGCGAAGCATTTAAGGATAAAAGTGTTCAAATTGCTACTCTAGGAATTAAAGCTGTTTCTGAAGAAGACAAAAGTAATCCCAACAGAATAAAAATTGTACTCGATAAGGATGAAAATGCCATGTACTTCTCAAGAAGCCCAATTCCAAATACCGTAAATTCAAAAAGGGAATTGGTTGAATCTTTTCCGTTTTACCGACACATTGGCTTGTACGCATTCAGGACTCAAGTGCTGTCCGAAATAATTCAATTGAAACCAACACAACTTGAACAAGTTGAATCCTTAGAACAACTCAGGTGGCTATATTATGGCTATAAAATAAAAGTTATTCCGACGGATATCGAAACGCCAAACATTGATGTTCCTGCCGATTTGGAAAAGGTCCTAAATGCGCTTTAGTTTTTCAACCCATTTATTTGTATTTTTGTAGCAATGACAACGATTGAAACTCTTATTGGAAATTTACTTTTACGACACAATTGTGTTATTGTACCTTCATTTGGTGGATTTGTCGCGAAGCAAAATTCGGCAAAAATAGATTTCAATGCTGGAAAAATGACTCCGCCTAGTAAGTCACTGTTATTCAATAAGCAACTAATTAATAATGATGGATTATTAATTAATGAATTAGCTCACGACAATGGTCTTACCTTTGACGCTGCCTCAAAAGCTGTGAACGAAAAAGTTGTGGCTTGGAATTCCATATTAAAATCTGGAAATAGAATTGAATTGGACCGTGTTGGTTTTTTATTCTTGGATGACGAAAAAAACCTGTGTTTTGAACAAGATCGTTTCTTTAATTTATTACTTCAGTCGTTTGGATTGAACCAAGTTCATTTCCTTTCAGAACAAGACATAAAAATTGCAGAGCATAAAGTCACATTAGTAGAGCAACTAGAAACTCGGATTGTTGAACCCACTTCTCAAACTGAAGAAATTAAGCATGTTGTACCAACTAAAGAAGTTTCAAGTCCTGTTTCAGATGCGAAAGTCATTGAACATCCAGCTTTAACAAATCAGCGTTCAAACACGTGGAAATATATTGCAGCAGCTTGCTTCTTGCCTATTGCTTTTTATTCGATTTGGATTCCAATGAAAACAGATGTGCTTGAATCAGGAGTTATTTCATTGCACGATTTTAATCCGTTCAAGCAACATGTTCAAGAACAATTTAAAACCCCTGGAGCAATAAAAACAGGTGAGTTAAACCAAATTGCTCACGAGGACTTAACATCAAAAATTAATGACATCTCAACCGATGTTACCGTTTACTCTTATAAATTTGATGAAGATCTATTCATTCCTGTTAGAGCTGTCTCTTATACACATCTGACGCTGCCGACGAATAGAGA
>OJFR01000444.1_pt1 | contig 13737 bp, 6 predicted proteins | sample 1594121 | NCBI WGS metagenome assembly OJFR01 (sample SAMN05416812, study PRJEB24817) | seawater metagenome | isolation source: Sea water | place: Canada:Atlantic | collected 2013-07 | reverse complement strand
TCTACACCTCTCTATTCGTCGGCAGCGTCAGATGTGTATAAGAGACAGAAATACAATTGTCTTCTTCCATGTCACACAAATATAAAATTATCATAATATATAAAGGTGCCGATTTTGTACTTTATAAACAGGAATACAATTAAAACATTTTTTTCTTCACTAAATCTTAAAAGCATTTTTCAAACTAAAGAGTGTAGTAAGGTGTCTATCGACATTTTAAAACAACTCTAAGTAACTCCGTAGCTCCAAACCTAAAATATTTTTAATAAAATGACAAGACTCTATGCTTGTCTATAAACGGTTATTATGAATACACTTTACTCCCAAATGTATACAATCTTATTTGTATGCTTATCCTTCAATTCATTTTCATTTACTGAAAACAATCCGACTGATTTTTGTTCCCTAGACTGTAATGGTCAGATCAATTTATCTCTTCCTCAAACTGGTTTTGCAGTCATCACACCAAGTATGATGACTTCAGCATCAGCTTGTCCTGGCCTTCTCGAAATCCATATTATGGATGCCAATGGTATTGATATTGGTAACATCGTCAACTGTGATTATACTGGGCAGATTTTAATGGTGTCAGTTGTTCATCCTGCTTCTGGAAACAGTTGCTGGGGAAGCGTTTTAGTTGAAGATAAACTAAAGCCAACGATTAATTGTGTCGATGTTGAAGTCGATTGTAATGAAGATACAAGTCCCGCAAATACTGGAATCCCGACTGTTTCGGACAACTGCTTAGTTTTAACTAATCCAACTTATGTTGATCTGATGGAAAATCTAGATTGTACTGATCCTCTGTACAAAGCAGTCATCAAAAGAACTTGGACAGTAACCGATAATAATGGAAATACAAATAGTTGCGAGCAACAAATTTTTATTAAAAATTTAGATATTTCACAAGTCACTTTTCCTCCAATGGTTATGCTTGATTGTAATAATCCAGACTTAGATCCATCAAACACCGGTGAACCAATGGTCAATGGAATTCCAATTGGGAATGGTTGTAATTTGATGTTCACCAAAACGGATGGTAATCCATTTCCAACTTGCGGAGGTGGCTATAAATTCATTCGAGAATGGCTTGTCATAGATTGGTGTACCAACGAAATCATAACTGGAAATCAAACTATTGAAATTACAGATACAACACCTCCCAACATTATTTGCCCTGTGGATATTACTCTCAGCACAACCAGTAATGATTGCTTTGGAAACATTATTTTACCTACTCCAACTGTTACTGATGATTGTTCCAATTTTACAATTTTGGTTGATTTTAATTTTCCACAATCAGGAAATGTTTATTTTGACATTCCTATAGGAACTTATCCCGTAACTTACACCGCTACTGATGATTGTGGCAATACTTCTTCTTGCACCTTTAATGTTACGATCAAAGATTTAATTTCTCCAATTCCTATTTGTGATAATCCAACTCAAGTTTCTATTGGCACAGATGGTACTGCGCAAGTTTGCGCAATTACTTTTGACGATGGCAGTACAGACAATTGTGGTATTGATACTTTTTTAGTTAGAAAAATGGATGATCCAAATTTTTCTGATTGCATAAACTTTGATTGTAGCGAAGTTGGAGACACCATTATGGTTGTCTTACGAGTCATTGATGAGTGTGGTAACTATAATGAATGCATGGTAGAAGCTATCGTAGATGATAAACTTCCTCCAACGATAACTTGCCCAGATAATCTAACTATTGAATGTACCGAACTGGCGAACACAACACTTGATGTTCCAACCTTAATGGATAACTGTGGCTTGGATACGATGTATTTTGTCGATGACTCTTCTGGTTTTAATTCATGTAATATGACTGGGATTATTTTACGGGAGTGGTTTGCTATTGATTTGGGTGGACTGATTGATAGTTGTGTACAGTCATTAGCTGTAGAAGATAATGCATCGCTAGTTTTTACTTTCCCTGAAAACGATACTATCTCATGCACCCAAACTTATGATCCTGATACTTCAGGCCGACCAACTGTCATGGGAGGTTGCAATGATATTGTCGAAGCAGTAATTGATTCTGTGAGATTGAATGTAGATGATTGTAATGATAAACTTTTTATAAAATGGGGCTTCTATGATAACTGTGCAGATACCTTTTTAGTGGACACAGCTACACAAATAATTTTCATTTTAGATATGGATGCCCCAGTATTGACTTGTCATGACTCCATATATACTAGTCCAGACATTAATGATAATTGTTTAGAATTTACTAGTTTTCTTGCCATGGCAGTCGATAGTTGTTCTGGAATAGATACTATTACGAATGACTATACTCCATCATTTGCACCCATTGGATTTTCAGTTGCAGGGAATTTCCCAGTAGGCGAAACGATTGTTACTTTCAATGCTTTTGATTATTGCGGCAATGAATCCACTTGTGAAACTGTAGTCATCGTTGAGGATATTACTCCTCCAGATATCTTTTGTCCAGGAGTAATTCAGATTCAAATTCCACCAATTTCTGGAATGATTACAATTGACATTGATGATTATTCTGACCGAATCTTTGCTATAGAAAGTTGCTCTAATCCAGCCCCTCTGATTTTAGATGAAAGCACTTTGGACTTTGGAAATGTAGTTAATTGCACAGATTTCCCTAACCAATTTTATGATGACATAATAACCGTAACAGCAACTGATGCCGCAGGAAATACTCAAACTTGTAATTCCGTACTCCGCTACATTTGTGCTTCTAATTTAGCGCTCGCAGGTAAAATTGAAACAGCGCAAAACGAATCGGTAGATGATGTAATGGTAAAAATAATGTCATCTCCTGATTCTATGATGAATTATTCTCCTAATGGATTTTATCTAAATGATAATTTGACAATGGGTAATAACTACACTATTACCCCTTCAAAAAATATTAATCCACTAAATGGAGTCACAACTTATGACCTAGTTTTGATTTCAAAACATATCCTTGGAACGCAATTATTAGATTCTCCTTATAAAATTATCGCAGCAGATGCTAACCGATCTGGAAGTGTGACGGCCTTGGACTTAGTTTTACTTCGTTCTTTGATTTTACATTCGATTGATGAAATACCCAATAATACGTCTTGGAGATTTGTGGATGCACATCATGAATTCAATGATCCGTCACAGCCACTCTTGGAAAACTTCCTTGAAAGCATGGAATGTTTAAACCTAACAGAAAGTGAATTAGGAATGGATTTTATCGGTGTAAAAGTAGGAGATGTCAATGGAACAGCTTCACCTAATAATTTTGCAACAACAGACACACGTGAGAAAGAAGGCGGTGTTATTTTCCAAGCCAACAATGTTTTATTAGAAAAAAACAAACTATTGCGAATCCCTATTTATGCAAAAAACTTGGATAAAATTACTGGTTTTCAATTCACTCTTAATTTTGATCCAAATCAAATTGAGCTTTTAAATATTGAAAGAAACATCTTAGAAAAAGAAAATTTTGGATTTAGGTTTCAAGAAGAAGGAGCGATAACCTGTAGTTGGATTAAAGAAAACCAAGAAGAAATCTCTTCCAAAACTCCTTTGTTTTACTTAAATCTCAAAACTAAAAACAACCTATTCCTAGAAGATAATTTATGGCTTAATTCTAAGTTTACTACGACAGAAGCGTATAATATAAATAATAAAATATATTCAATTGATTTATTATTTGAAGAAAATGATGAAGATATAATTAGTCATTCGGATAAAGTTCTACTTTTCCAAAATCAACCGAATCCATTTTCAACATCTACTCAAATAAAATTTTATTTACCTGAATTTACAGAAATAGAACTTCAGATTTTAGATATTTCAGGAAAGACCATACATACTTATCATGCTCAATACCCTTCAGGAATCCATCAAATTGATATAGATCAAAGCATTTTTCCTTCGCCAGGAGTTTATTTTTATAAGTTAATTACTCCCTCTTTCTCGGCTAGTAGAAAAATGATTTTAATAAATTAACAATACAGATCTTCAATGAAAAAACACCCAACGCACTAGCACAGCATTTACAGTTTCAATGTGCATTTTAAAGACTGATAAAAGCATTATTTAACATGAAATTGTTGGCCGTGCGTTTTGCTTCAAAAGAGGTTTAAAAAAATGCAAGAGCGTTGTTATGGCAATCCATGACAACGCTCTTACTTTTTTTTAATATTCCATTTCTCCTAAAAATGAAAAATAATATATATCGAAGATGGTAATAAACTTTGAGTAACTCGATTATTATTTATTTCTGGATCAGTATCAAATTGAGGCAATGTTTCGAAAGTAGTCGTTTTTTTTCTTTCTATATTCAAATAGTAAAATGCAGCTTCTGTTCCCAGCATCAACCTCGGAGTCAGTGAATATTGTACCCCTATTGCTAATCCACCACCACTTCCAGTTTCATTATCAGAAATCACCACTTTGTCAAAACCTGAATTAGAAATCCTTTCATCGTAAGTATTTTTAGCAACATAATCAGCTCCAAAAGTACTGAGCCATCTTTTGCCAATTGGCATTCGATATTCCAATCCAACTCGCCAATCCAAATTAGAATTTTTAACCGTCAACTTATCAGTTGTTCCATCAATAAAACTTTCTGTTTCATCTAACTTCCCTCCAAATCCAAGTCGTAATGCAAAATTGTTATACACCAATTTATAGGTCAAAAAATATGGATTTTGATCACCAGCATCTTCATCTGTTTTTAAAAATTGAGTGATGATAGATGTTCCAATTCCAATTTCATGAAAAACTTTCCTTTCTTTTTTTGTTTCTTCTTCTGAGTTAATAGTGATATTCACCGCCACATCAGATTGTGATTTCCCAAAAAAAGAAAAAGTCATAACAATACAAATACAAATCGTTCTAAACATAGTTTTTATTTTTGTTATTAAAAATTGAGTGCATGAATATAGGTGCAATAGAAATCATCCGTAAAAGTTGCCACGTGTATTTCGCCATCTCGATAAAACAAATCAAGGGAAGTTCCATTTACAAATTCTTTTCGCCCCACCCAATCAAAATTTGGAACTGAAAACTTATCAATAAAATTTCCAGATGCATTGGATAAGATCGCATATAAATAAGTTTCCTCTTTATCAAAAAGGTAACGCGAATAATAATTTCCAAAAAGTGAATTTAAATCAATTATTCCATTCATCTCAGAGTCAAATACTTCCCCTTTTCCAGAATAGATATAATAGTTTTCCGAAGGTGAAACGGTTATAATTTCATTAAAACCAGAAGGTTGAAATGGATTAGCTATATAACTATCTTCTTGTACTATTCCATTTTCATCCAATCTAAAGTACATTGAATAACTTCCACCAACTTCTATCAATTCGTTATTCTCTTTAGACAGAAATGCTACCCCTCGATTATTATTATATGCATTGAAAGAAACTAAGTTATTCAAAAGAGTTAGATTAGCCCTTGATAAAATTTGAATTTCATTGCTTGAATTCTTAACAGAAAGAGCGATCAAACCATTATCATTAGTTGCAACTGAATAGATATCTCCATTCGTAGAAAACCTATCTTTTTCCTCCAAGGTATTCGCATCATAAATAATTAATTCATTCTCATTTGTTGTATATATTTCTTCTCCAAAGCCATTGTTCCCAATATGAGTTTTAGATATTCTAAAAGGAAAATCAACTTCAGTATTTTCCTTTATCTGCTTTTCCTTGTAGTCATAATAATTCAATCCACGAAGTCCAATTTCCACAAAATAAATAGCATCTTTTTCTGGATAATGTATAGCACTTGTTGCAGCAACATCTATCGTTTCTGATTTAGGTGTTTCAAATCTAATCACCTCTGACCTAATATATCGATCTCCAATATCCACAAATAGCTGAAAATAAAGAGGTAATCCATTATTATTTATAACTGATACATTACAGTTATCTTTTGTTTGATCGCTATCTAGGGTTCTACGCTTATAATTTATATTTTTGGGATCATCATCCACCCCAAGTATAAAAGGTGAGTGAACAATATAATACTTTTCAAAAGTAGAAATATTAGGTGCGTTCCATTTACAAGTATAATATTGATCGGCAACATGAACTACTTGGAACTCTAGTTCCTCCAATGGTTCTTCTTCCTCTTTTTCACATGAAAAAAACAATACACTTACAAGTAGAAAAACAAATACAGGAAAGATTTTTTTAGTAAACATAGCTTGGTGGTTTTTCGAAACTTTATTTTTTTTCTAAACCCAAGTTCGTTTTTTTTGTTAAAAAAAAGAAAACTGATTTTACTCTAAAACGAATTCTTTAATTTAAAAATCAGGTTCATATATTTTCCTTTTGTACTTTTAAACTTCTTATTTCAAATTTTATTTTTCGAAAAACAAAACTAACCATGAGAAAGATCCTAACCTTCTTTTTTGTAATCTTCACTTTCGTATTTTCTTTTTCCCAAAAAAACACCATCAATTATTTTTTGCCTGATTGCGAGTACGATGCTAAAATCCCAACGCCCGAATCTGTCCTCGGATATCAAGTTGGGGAATGGCATGCAAGTCATGACCAGGTGATAATGTACTTGCGAGAGTTGGCAAAAATTTCGCCTCGTATCGTGATGGAAGAATATGCAAGAAGTTATGAAAATCGACCTTTGTATCATCTTTACATTACTTCGGAAGCGAATCATGCTCGCCTCGACGAAATTCAAAAAGAACATTATCAATTATCACAACCTAATCAATCTGCTGATGTGGACATTTCAAAAATGCCATCAGTCGTTTATCAAGGATTTAGTATTCATGGAAATGAACCAAGTGGTGGAAATGCGAGTATGCTTGTAGCTTATCATATGGCAGCAGGTAAATGTGCAGAAGTAAATGACATTTTAGACAATGTAGTTATATTGTTAGATCCCGTTTATAATCCAGATGGATTTCATCGTTTTTCGACTTGGGCTAATTCCCATAAAAGTAAAAACATGTCTTCCGATCCAAATGATCGAGAGTACAATGAAGTTTTCCCAAGAGGTCGAACGAATCATTATTGGTTTGATTTGAATCGAGATTGGTTGCTTTTAGCACATCCTGAAAGTCGAGGTCGAGTAGCCAAGTTTCAAGAATGGAAACCAAACATTTTGACCGATCATCATGAAATGGGAACGAACCAAACTTTCTTTTTCATGCCTGGAATTCAAACTAGAATCCATCCATTAACTCCTAAAAAAAATCAAGAACTAACTGCTAAAATCGGAACGTTCCATGCTAAGGCTTTGGACAAAATTGGTTCCTTATATTTTACCGAGGAACGCTACGACGATTATTATTATGGCAAAGGTTCAACCTACCCTGATGCCAATGGATCAGTTGGAATTTTGTTTGAGCAAGCGAGTTCGAGAGGACACTTGCAAGAAACGGATAATGGATTGATGAGTTTTCCATTTACGATTCGTAACCAAACGACAACTGCTATGTCAACACTTCGAGCTGCTGCAAGTATGCGAGAAGAGTTGTTAGATTACCAACGAGAATTTTATCAAACTGCGATGCAAGAGGCAAAAAAAGATGCTCGAAAAGGTTATGTTTTTTCTGAACCAAAAGACAAAAGTCGGTTGACTCACTTCGTTAATCTTTTGCAAAAACATGATATCAAAGTGCAAACTTTGCAACAAGATATTTCTGCTGGCGGAAAGCAATTTGACAAAGAACATTCTTACTATGTTCCTCTAGAACAACCTCAATATCGGTTGATCAAATCGGTCTTTGATCCTATTTTTAAATTTGATGATAGTTTGTTTTACGATGTTTCTGCCTTCACACTTCCAATGGCATACAATATTGATTATCAAGAAGTTACGGGTAAAAAAACTTTAAATGAGGCGATGCCATATTTAGGAAAACCAGAAGGAAAAGTTATCGGCGGAAAAAGTGAATACGCTTACCTTTTTGAATGGAATGAATATTATGCTCCTAATGCATTGAATGAATTATTGAGTGAAGATTTGATTGTAAAAGTAGGAACTCAACAATTGAAAATCCAAACCTCGGAAGGAATGAAGTTATTCGATTATGGAACGATTCAAGTTCCAGTCGGCAATAACCAGCGAAAAACTTCTGCTGAAATTTTTGACCTCATCAAAAAAGTAGCGAGCAAAAATCAATTAAAAATTTATGGCGTAAAAACTGGTTTGACTCCAATGGGAAGCGATTTGGGTAGTGGCGATTTTCAAGTTTTGGAAAAACCTGAAGTACTACTTCTGGTTGGCACCGGAGTGAATAGTTATGATGCAGGAGAGGTGTGGCATTTGCTTGATCAGCGGTACGACATGCCCGTTACCAAAATGGATGTGAGCAGATTTAGCAGAGCAGATTTAAATCGATATAATGTTATCGTTATGGTTGATGGAAGTTATAATAGTATTTCTAGTCAATCCGAAAAATTAAAAACTTGGGTACAAAAAGGAGGAACGTTGATTCCATTCAAACGAGCGATTCGATGGGCAAAATCAAAAGGCATTTCTAAGGTTACTTTTAAAAAATCTAGTGATGATAAATCAAAAGATAAGAAGCGTAGACCTTACGAAAAGCAGGGAGCTGATTCTGGAGCAGAGGTGATCGGAGGAGCTATTTTTGGAACTGAATTAGACTTGACGCATCCACTTGGATTTGGCTACCATAATTCGAGTTTACCAATTTTTAGACGTGGAACACTTTTTCTTGAGCCTGCTAAAAATCCATATGCGACTCCTTTAATTTATACTTCCTCTCCTCTTTTGAGTGGATATATTTCTAAGAAAAATTTGAAGACCTTGAGTAATTCTGCTTCAATCGTAGTGAGTGGATTGGGACAAGGAAAAGTCATTAACATGGCAGACAATACTAACTTCCGGGCATTTTGGTATGGAACAAATAAGTTATTTGCTAATGCTATTTTTTTTGGGAATATTATTGGTGGAAGAACGGTGGAATAAGAAACGGGTAATTAGTTTTTAATCATAAGAAAAACTACTGCGTAAAAAAATGGCTATCCAGAATCAATTCAGGATAGCCATTTTTAATAAAGATAAATGCTTTTATCTAATGAATATTACTCACATAATTCAGAGTAAATTCTAGCAGCTTTTACCAAGTCTTCTTGATTCTTTTTGATGCCTCCTTCTGTACACATATCTTTTAAGTCTGTACAATCTCCAAAGTATTTAGCTAAACCTTTTTTCCATAATAAAAATTGAGTATCCTCAACTGACAATGGAAAATCGTCTGTAGCTTTTTGGAAAGCGAACTCTGACTTCTCTTCTCCCAAAGCTCCTGAAGAAGGATAGTATTTCAATAATTTAATTTTATCCGAAGTATAAACTACTTCCAAAATATGCATTGCAGATTCTGCTTTTCCTTTAGCAGATGGATTAAATCTAGTCTTGACAAATTTACGTTCGCCTAAAGTAAACTCAGAAACATCCTCAGCTGTCAAATCATATTCTTTCATTTTTCCATCTTCCTCAGCCATGAATTTAGTATTTCCTTTTGATCCAAAAACCATCTCATCAACACCTTTTGCTTGCATTACAGAGCCTTTGATTTCTTTTCCTCCCATTACTAAAACAGCAGCTACAGTATTGTTATCAGCTTCTAATTCTTCTTTTTCTTCTTCAAATGCTTTTACTTTCGCAGGAGCTTTTGCTCCAGAAATATCTCGAACATAATGCATTGTATTGATTCCGTGGAAATCCATTTTCTTTTGAGTTGCTTCAATATCTTTCAAAAGGATGTTAGACTTTCGATCTTTTCCTTCTGACTTAGCTACCTTCTTAGCGTATTTTTTTGCACTTTCTAAATCACCCAAGAAGTAACTTACCAAAGCATAGTTATAATTAGCTGCTCGATAAACTCTTTTTGCTTTTTTATCATCAGCCTTCATATCTCCAGTTTTTTTCCAAAAATCCATTGCTGGCTGAAGTTTTGATTTAACTGCTTCTACTTTGTCTGCTGTAATTCCTTTTTTAAGTGTTGCAAAAGTTTCTTTAGTCAAGTCAAAATACTTGTCGAAATCTTTAGCAGTATCATGCTTTTTCAAGAAATAAAGATTCCGCCATTCTTGTGAGTGAGCATAATCATACTTCCCTCTGAGCGTTCCCCGCGCACTATTCATTACTCCGTTTACAACTGTCTTGGCAAAATCTTTTTTCAATTTATTTACCTGAGCATTATAATTTTTGCTTCGGTCAGAAGATTTTGAATACTTTCTTGTAGATAATTTACTACTCTGAGGAGAATTTCCTTCCGCCAAAATATTTCCATCTGGATCTACAATCTTGTAGCTACCATTTCCTTCATATGGAATTTCATACCAGTAAGAATGGGTAGTAGTTTCCTTTCCAGTCTTTTTGTTTTTTGATTTTGAAGAAGAATGTTTTGGTTCTGCTCTTCCTGAACTAACATAACCTGTGTGAACAGATACTCGAAGGTGACCGTAATCACTACCTGAACCACTCAATCTTTTGAAGCCATTCATTTTGATAGAACTAGCTAATTTTTGAGCGCTCAATCCTGCTTTTGAAATAGCAGAACCATAAACTCTTACAGAGTATGTTTGGAAATCATCCGCCAATTTTTCGGAAGGAAGTGATACATAATGAAATTGTACTTTTTTGTCCTTGATCTTTTGTCCCGTACTTGAGAAAGAAAGGGATAAAAATAGAACTGAGATAAGTAGACTAAGAGTCTTCATATTATTAAATATTTAGTTATTAAATGTTCTTTAATAGTATTTAAGCAAAATTGCTTTAATGTTTTTTAGAGATGGAATACTTCTGAGTTGAAAAACTCACTTTAGTTAAATTAATTTTTGTAAACTAAAAAAACAAGGTATTTAGGAAGGTATGACAGAGTTTATAAAAAGGTAAAGGGAAGAATATCATTTTTTTCAAAAAAAAATTTAAATACATATTTTTAAAATAGAATAAGCAAAAAAGGGATTATCATTAATCTGATAACAATGATAAAAACCCAATAAATATAAAAGCCTGATAATCGATTGATTACCAGGCTTTTATATTTTTACATTTCAAAAAGTCATTACTTGGAGTATTCAAATATTTGAACACTATTGTTATTATTTGCTACAATAATCAATGGAGATTTCTGTCCACATGATACATAAGCCAATTTTCGGACATCTTTATTTGCAAAAAAGCCTGATTCCGAAATGGTTTTAGCCGTAAATTGATTTTTATTATTGGTCAAAAGAAGTCCAGTTCCTGAATCAGCTCTTGGCGTTTCAACTTCGGATACATACCAATTTCCAGCAAGCAAAATATCGAGATGATTATCTTTATCAAAGTCTTGGACGATGAAATCTTTAATCGGAGCTAACTGTGCTTGACTAGGTAATTTTTCAATATCGAATTCTTCATTTCCTTTGTTCCAAAGAATTAATGAAGAAAAATTATTGGCTTTATAATGTAATGCATCTTCTAATTCCGCCCCATAAATTTCAAAAATATCAGCCGTTCCAAAAGATTTATAGGTATCAAATTGATTTTGTAAATCAGGCATCTGTTCTGAGGAACATTGGAAACCTCTTACTGGATATAAGTTAGATTCTGAGTAATATCCCAACACAATATCTTGCTTTCCGTTATTGTCAAAATCACCACTAAATATTTCAAATGGTTCTTCGTCAGTCGCTTTGTATTTATAATTTTCTCCAAGGTTTCCTAACAAGTAATCGTCATCCCCATCATTATCCAAGTCGATCGCAGTAATTTTATTCCACCAACCGACCATTTTATTGACCTCTCCAATTTTTGTTAAACTAAACTCTTTTCCATCGTTAGTAAAAAACATTGGGCTCGTCCACTCTCCTACAACGATGAGATCCAAATTGCCATCACTATTATAATCTGACCAAACGGATGATTGTATGATTCCTGCTTTCTCCAATTCAGGAGCAAGTGTTTGAGTTACATCTTTAAATCCTTCTTTATTATTTTGTAGTAAAATACTTTTTGAAGCATATGGGTATTTCCCTGGAAGTACTCCTCCTCCAATAAATAAATCTTGATCTCCATCTTTATCAAAATCACAAGAAGAAATAGTCCCTCCATTAGTCGTAAATTTTGGAAGCAATCCGGTAGACTTTTCAAACGTCCCTTTTCCATTATTCAAATAAAGACGATCTTCTAGAAGTGATGGGGTTTTCAAAAACTCGTTACTACCACTTACTACATAAAGGTCTAAATCTTCATCGCCATCTACATCAAAAAATAATGCATCTACATCTTCATATTTCGAATCTATTGACCAAAGTCCCGATTGGCTTTTTACAAATTCTTGAGATCGTTTTTGTAAAAACAAAGCACCTGCTTGATCATGTGCACCTCCAATATAAATATCATCCAGTCCATTTTTATCAACATCACCAACTATCAGAGCTGGTCCCATTTGAGATAATTGATGAGGCAGTAAAACCTCTTCTTTATAATCATCATAATAAACTTCTTGGTGAGTAAAATCAATTACGCTCTTGGCGTTTAGTTCTTTAAATGTTGGTTTGGTAGCATCTTTTTTTGCTGTTCTCTTTTTGGCATCTTTATATTCAATAGTGTGTGTTTGATTGTTGGCCAATGATTTAATTGTTTGTTCTTTCCCATCGGGCCAGACAATTGATAAACTATCAATTTGAGTAGTCGTTTTCAATCCAAAATGCACCATTGGTTCACAAGAAGATTGGAATCCTCTAGTGGTCATAAATTCCTTGTATTGAATTCCTTCATTGGTAAAAAGCGTAATCTTACTATTGATCCCCAATTTATTTTTCGAAGGTCCATTCAGTTTTAATTTGACGAAAGAGGAAGTAGAATTATTCTGATAGAGAGAAGCATTGGCATTCATATTATTGACAACTATATCTAAATCACCATCATTGTCCAAATCACCGTAAGCCATTCCATTAGAAAATCCTTTGAAATTAAAACCCCATTTATCGGATACTTTTTTAAACTTTAAATCTCCTTCATATTCAAAAGCATAATTTTCAAGCGGTGTACTTTTCAAAAAAGAATCGACTTGATTATACTTGAGTTTGTTATTAAACTTTTGAGCATAGGCATTTGCTTTTTTGGAAAAATCCTTATCCTGCGTATCTTTCAGCCAGCCATTGACCACTAATAAATCATTGTCTCCATCATTATCATAATCTCCAAATAAAGAACTCCAACTCCAATCCGTTTTCGAAATTCCAGCATATTCCGCTATATCACTAAAATGTCCATTTCCATTATTCAAATGAAATGAGTTACGCATATATTGATAATGCAAATCACTATCAACCAATAATTTAAATAGGTCAGCATCCATTGGAGCCATATTGGTTTTCTGTCTTACATTCGTTTCAGAAAGCATTTCTCCTACAAAAATATCAAGGTTCTTATCATTATTGATGTCCACCAAATCTACGCCCATGGCAAAATAAGAAGTATGCGGAAAGTACTTTTTTAGTGATTCTGTAAATGTTCCGTCTCCATTATTGACATAATAATAATCATGCGCTTGAAAATCATTGGAAACATAAACATCTGTCCAACCATCATTATTCAAATCACCTGCTACCAAACCTAATCCCCATCCGTGATTAAATATTCCGACTTTTTTTCCTGATTCAGTATAAGTACCGTCATCATTTTTAATATAAAATTTATCAGAATTTTCACCGGTAGGATCTGTCTCTTATACACATCTGACGCTGCCGACGAATAGAGAGG
>OJFR01000441.1_pt1 | contig 13792 bp, 12 predicted proteins | sample 1594121 | NCBI WGS metagenome assembly OJFR01 (sample SAMN05416812, study PRJEB24817) | seawater metagenome | isolation source: Sea water | place: Canada:Atlantic | collected 2013-07 | reverse complement strand
GATCAGCCTCGGTCTCGTGGGCTCGGAGATGTGTATAAGAGACAGGAAGAACGTCGAGCATATTCCATGTCAAGTAGCCCATTGGAAAATGGAATTACTGTTACTGTCAAAAAAGTGGATAAGGGAATTGTTTCAAATCACATTTGCGATAATTTAAAAGAGGGTGATTTAGTAGAAGTGATGGTCCCACAAGGAAGATTTACCTTGCAATTGGATGAAGAAAAAAATAGAACATTTTATTTGTTTGGAGCAGGAAGTGGAATCACTCCTTTGATGTCGATTGGGAAAACTATTTTGGAAAAAGAACCCCTTTCAACGGTGTTTCTTTTTTATGGAAATAGAAATGAAGGGACCATTATTTTCAAACATCAGTTGGATAAAATGGAGCAAAAGTATCAAAATCAATTCATCGTTTGCCATACTTTAAGTCAGCCAACAAAAGAGAAAGCTGGTGGTTTTGGAGGAATGTTTAAAAAATCAAGAATGTCTTGGCAAGGAGAAGTAGGACGGGTGGATAACTTGAGCGTTAAGAAATTCTTAGCAGATAATCCAACTAGAAGTAAAGAAGCACATTATTTTGTTTGTGGTCCAGGAGGAATGATCGATGATGTGGAAGGTGCAATATTAGAAATGGGGATAGACAAAAAGAGTGTTCATTCCGAAAGGTTTACTTCGAATATCTCAGGTGATGAAAGTACAACTCATTCAGGCGTAGGTGTACCAATCGATGGCGCGAAATTGATAGTTCACCTTGATGGAGAAACTATCGAGACAGAAGTGAAAAAAGGAAAATCAATTTTAGATACACTATTAGATTTAAAACATGAACCACCCTACTCTTGTTGTTCAGGTTCTTGTTCAACTTGCATGGCAAAGATTGTCAAAGGAAAAGTTGAGATGGAAGCATGTTATGCTTTGGATGATGATGAAATTGAAGAAGGATTTATTTTGACCTGTCAGTCTCATCCGACGACAGAAGAAGTAGAGATAACTTTTGATGTTTAAAATCGTAAACATATTTGAGTTATTAAACTAGTTCAAGAAAAGATAAAGATGATTAAAATCAGAAAAACTGTTCATCTTAAAATAAGCATCACTTGCGAAAATTCGCTACTTTTGTAATCTTGAAATTAAACCATAAATAGAACCATAAAAATCAATTCGTATGAATTTTGAATTAACCGAAGAACATTTAGCAGTCCAAGAAGCTGCTAGAGATTTTGCCCAAAAAGAATTAAAACCTGGAGTGATCGAAAGAGACTCAAAAATGATTCATGCTACCGAGCAAATCAAAATGATGGGTGAGTTAGGTTTTATGGGAATGATGGTTTCTCCAGAATATGGAGGTGGCGGAATGGATACGATTTCTTACTGCATTGCGATGGAAGAAATTTCTAAAGTTGATAATTCTTGTTCTGTTGCGATGTCTGTAAACAATTCATTGGTATGCTGGGGATTAGAGACTTTTGGATCAGAAGATCAAAAACAAAAGTACTTGACAAAGTTAGCAAGGGGAGAATGGATAGGTGCATTTTGTTTGTCAGAACCTGAAGCAGGAAGTGATGCAACGAGTCAGCAAACATCAGCGATCGACATGGGTGACCATTATTTATTGAATGGAACAAAAAACTGGATTACCAACGGAGGTACTTCAAAAGTTCATTTGGTAATTGCGCAAACTGATCGTGAAAAAGGACACAGAGGTATCAATGCATTTATCGTAGAAACAGATTGGGACGGCGTAGGAATTGGAGCGAAGGAAGATAAATTAGGTATTCGATCTTCGGATACTCACACGATTATGTACACAGATGTAAAAGTGCCGAAAGAAAATAGAATTGGTGAAGATGGATTCGGTTTTAAATTCGCAATGAAAGTTTTGACAGGAGGACGAATTGGAATTGCATCTCAAGCAGTTGGAATAGCAGCAGGAGCTTACGAGTTGGCTGTAGCCTATTCGCATGAACGAGCTGCTTTTGGAAAACCAATTAATCAGCACCAAGCGATTGCTTTTAAATTGGCAGATATGGCGACAGATATTGATGCTGCGCGAATGATGGTTCACCGAGCTGCGTGGATGAAAGATGAACATATGGACTACACGATGTCAGCTGCGATGGCAAAAGTATTTGCTTCGGAAGTTGCAATGAAACATACGGTAGAAGCGGTGCAAGTACATGGCGGATATGGTTTTGTAAAAGAATATCACGTGGAGCGATTGATGAGAGATGCGAAGATTACTCAAATTTATGAGGGAACTTCAGAGATTCAACGTGTCGTGATTTCGAGAGAGATAATTAAAAAAGGAAATTTATATGCTCCGATTTTGGGAGCGCCAGAAAAGGCATAATTTCTTTTTTGAAAAATATTTAAAAAGGCAATGACTCGTTTGAGTTGTTGCCTTTTTTATTTTTTGGAAAAGGATGCACCCTTTTTGATGAAAAAGTAATCTTTAGGTAAAAGGTTATAATTTAAATTTCAACAAATATTTAATATGAAGAAGTTATCAATTTTGTTTTTCGTCTTTTTTTATAGCATCTCTCTTTTTGCAGATTGTACTTTTAGTGGAATTTGGGTTTTTCCAAAAGGGGATGAAATTTCGAAGAATTCGATCATTATGATTGAAGGTTATGCAGCTTCACAACAGGTCATTAATAATTTAGATGGAAAATATCCAGCGTATTTGCAAAGTGAAAATCATATTGTAAGGTTAAAAGTGGAAACTATTTTGGAAGGTGGATTTCGTTTAACGCAAGCGATTTTAAAACCACAAGAGCCCTTGAGAGTAGGTGAAGAGTATTGGTTAAAAATAGATAGCTTAAATGAAAGCATAAGTAAAGTTGGTTTACGTAGAACACAAAAAGTTAAATGGGTAGTCAAAAATAAAATAGATACTAAGAAACCATTTTGGAGTTCTAATATGCGACCTAAATTAATCAGTAAGACATATCAAGAATATGGATGTGGTCCAGAAATTTTTGCAAATTTTCAAGTAAAAATAAATGATGCTTCAGAAACATTAGTGAAAACTGAAGTATTGGATTTGAAGAATAATGAGAAAACAATTTATTACCTAAGTTCAGAAGATGGAAAAATTGCTATAGGACATGGAATGTGCTCAGGCGCATTCGCATTGAGTAAAAACGGAAACTATAAAGTTAGGTTTGACCTGCTTGATGCAAGTGGGAATACATTTGGGAGATGGTCTGAATGGACAAAGATTGATAATTTGCAAGCCAAGATGGGAATACTTGATTTTTCAAAAAGTAATAATTTATCCTTACAGATTGGAGTAATATTGTTTTTACTAGCCATATTCTTTAAAAGACATTCTGATAAAATTTAATGTTTTAATAACAACCATAAGTAATTTTTTCACGTTTAATCAAATATTAAATCACTTAAAACTCATTCTTTGAAAGGAGCATTCCAAATCGCAAAAATTGCTGACATTCCAGTTAAACTACATTGGTCATTTGTACTGATGTTAGTTTGGGTGACTATTGAAGGAAGGCGAAATGGAATGAATTGGGAAAGTGTAGGTTGGTTTGCGGTATTGATGCTTGGAGTTTTTGCTTGTGTGGTTTTACATGAATTCGGACATGCCTTTTCTGCCAAAAGATATGGTGTTCGTACGAAAGATATTATTCTTTCACCGCTCGGCGGAGTCGCTCGATTAGATGGTTTGCCAGAGAAACCTATTGATGAATCAGTAGTCGCATTTGCTGGACCTTTGGTGAATATATTATTAGCGGCTATTTTTGGTGGATACGGTTGGTTGACTTCGAGCATTGATCTTTCCAATCTTGGAACATCAAGATTGGTGTTTGGTAATCCTGAAAATTTTGTCACCTTATTCTTATTGATCAATATATTTTTAGCACTATTTAATTTGATTCCTGCCTTTCCGATGGATGGTGGCCGAATCTTTAGATCATTACTTTCTCCAAGTCTGGGGAGACGAAGAGCTACTTTAATCACGACTTATTTAGGACAAGGGATGGCAGTTTTGTTAGTGGTTTTAGCATACTTTTTAGTTCCTCCTCGAATGTCATTTTACTTGATTCCTTTATTTATTCTGTCGAGTGCATTTATGTTTTTTATGGCAAGACAAGAATATCGGATGGTGAAATTTGAAGAGATTTTAAAAAAGCATTCTATTTCAGAATTGATTCGTCAGCCAGTAAATGTTTTCAAAAAGAATGATCACATCGCTCATGCATTGGAAATTTTGAAACGAGGTTTGGAAAAAGATTTTTTGGTGAAAAATGAGGATGGAACAATTGCAGGTGTTTTTTCTCAGCCTGAGATTGTAGAAGTAGCGAAAAGTATTTCAACGGATTCACATGAAAGTCATGAAGTCAAAGAATTTATTTCGCTAGTCAAAGAAACCATATCCCCGAGTGATTCACTTCATGTTTTTTACAAAAAACTAATGAGTCAAGAATTACGAATTTTACCTGTTTTTGAAAATGAAAATTTAATTGGAGTGGTGGATATTCAACAATTAAATGATTTTTTGCGTGTAGAATATGAGATGAAATAAAGATTAGAAAAAGAAAAGCAAGAATCGGATTGTTTAAAGTTTAAAATAATTGGATACTTGCAACATGGAAAATAATTATCATTTCGATCTAATTGCAAAATCTATTCGTTTCATCAAAACGAATCATATCGAGCAACCCAGCCTTGATGAAATTGCCGCTCAGGTAAATTTAAGTAAATATCATTTCCAAAAACTTTTTCAAAAATGGGCAGGCGTCACACCAAAAGTATTTTTGCAATACACTACTATAGAGCAAGCTAAAAAATCTCTTCAAGTTGGAAAATCAACTTTGGAAACAGCTTATCAAGTTGGTTTATCTGGCAATGGAAGATTGCATGATCTTTTTGTAAAGATGGAAGCGTGTACACCTGGAGAATTTCGAAAACGAGGAGATGGGTTAGAAATTAATTTTGAGGAAATCGATACACCTTTTGGAAAAGCAATCATCGCAGAAACAGAAAAAGGGATTTGTAAATTATCGTTTACTGATGGTCAAACTATTCTCGAAAATGATTTAAAGAAAGAATTCCTCAATGCTATTTTTACAAAAGGACTTGGCAAAAATGGAATATTAGTTCAAGCATTTTTTAAAAACTGGAAAATCCCCAAACACAAAATTGGTTTGGATTTACAAGGCACCCCATTTCAAGTTCAAGTCTGGAAAGCACTTCTGCAAATTCCTTCATCGCAATTATTATCCTACAAAGACATTGCTAAAAAGATTGAAAAGCCAAAAGCATCTCGAGCTGTCGGAACTGCGATTGGGAAAAACCCAATTGCTTATTTAATTCCTTGCCATCGTGTAATTCGACAAAATGGAGAGATGGGTGGTTATCGATGGAATTCCGAAAGGAAAGTAGCAATGAATGGATATGAGTGTTTGAATTTTTCATCAAAAATCCGCAAGAATCGGATTGATTGATATTGACTGACGAATTACCTTTGAATAAAAATTCAATCATAAAAATATCAAAAGATGAATATTCAATTTCAAATAAAAGCAATCGAAGATGTAAACTTTAATCACTTTTTCGATTTGCCAGAGGAAGGATTAAAAGATATAAATGCGGTGAAGATGATCGTAAATGAAAAGCCAGGTTTTCCATGTCGAGTAAGTTTAGAAGATGCAAATATAGGAGAAGAAGTTATTCTATTTCCTTTCAAACATCACAATGTGAATTCACCTTACCAATCCTCGGGGGCAATTTTTATTAGGAAAAATGCTCGAGCTGCTCAATTGGAAATCAATGAAATTCCTACTATGTTGGAGCATAGATTGCTTTCGTTGAGAATTTATGATGGAGATGGAATGATGGTAGATGGACGAACGGTAGAAGGAAATATTTTAGGAAAAGAAATTGAAAATGTTTTCGAAAATGAATTAGTTAAATATATTCAAATTCATAATGCTAGTCCAGGATGTTATAATTGTCAAGTCAATCGAGTTGATTAAGAGAATTGATCCTTCTCTAAAACTCCCATTCCAAATAAAGCAAAATCATATTTCACCGGATCTTTCGGATCAAACTGTTTTAAGTTATTCGTCAACTCAATGACAGATTTCCAATCCGTTTGTTTTCTTTCTAAAAGGTTTAACCTCCTCGCTACCCGATCGACATGAACATCTAAAGGCATCAGTAATTGCGCTGGTTTTATTTTTTTCCAAATCCCAAAATCAACTCCCTTTTTATCTTTTCGAACCATCCAACGAAGGAACATATTCAATCGCTTACAAGCAGAATTTCGAATAGGTGTGGAAACATGTTTTCGAGTTCGATGTGGTGCATCAGGAAGAGAAAAAAACTGTTCATGAAAACCTTTTAGCGCAGCTTCAATGTTTTCACTTTTAGGAGTAAGGTGATTGGAAAAGGCACTTTCAAGTGATTCATTTTTTCTATAAAAATCTTGAAAAAATTCCAAAAAATAAAGGGTGTCAATCGCTTGAAAAGTTCTATGCTTGAAATTCAAAAAAGGCTTTCGATCTTTTTCCTCATGATTTATTATGAAATCGTAGGGTGCACCATCCATCAATTGAATTAATTCATTCGCTTTATTAATGATCGTTTTTCGTTGTCCCCAAGCCAACATGGAGACCCAAAAACCCATAGTTTCAATATCTTGTTTTCGAGAGAATTGATGAGGAATAGAAATAGGATCGTTTTCAATAAAGTCAGGCGTATTGAATTTTTTGACACAAGAATCGAGGTAAGATTTTAATTCCTGTTGGTTAATGTTTAGATTTGTCGGCATATTACATTTGAGGTGAAATAATCGCTGAGAAGTAATACCAATTTAGCATTAGATTTACAACAGTTAAAAAGGAATTCATTTATTTACCTAACTAAATTTGGACCCTAATATGACCGCCACACTAACGTACACTCTCGTTTTAGCAGCAATTTTTATTGGTAGAAAAGCTTTTGATATTATTGAACAGGAGTCGAAATCATAGATTAATTTTTAAATAAAAATCAACCTATGATTTGAAACCCTGATCATTTAATCAACAGATTGCTAGATTAATTCTTCTCTGGTTTTTTATACATCTCCATTTTCACCAATCCCATTCGTTGGAAAAAGTGTCCCAACGAAACTCTCAAAACTCCCATTCCATATTTCGCACTTCGTTGAAAGTTAATCGAAGACGCTTCATCAAAATATTTTGTTGGACAAGTCACCTCTGCAATATCAAAACCTGCATAAATTATCTGTGACAACATTTCATTATCAAATACAAAATCATCATCATTCGCATTGAAATTAATGCCTTCCAAAACCTCTCGGCTAAATGATCGATAACCAGTATGATATTCTGATAATTTATAATTGACCAACATGTTTTGAGTGAAAGTCAACAAACGATTTGCGATATATTTATACAAAGGCATTCCACCTTTCAAAGCTCCTTTCCCTAAAATCCTTGAACCCAAAACAACTGGGTACAAATCATCTCCAATAATATTTACCATTGCTGGAATCAACATCGGAGTGTACTGATAATCAGGGTGAAGCATGATGACGATATCTCCGCCGAGCTCTAAAGCTTTATTATAAAGTGATTTTTGATTACCGCCGTAACCTTTATTCTTTTCATGTCGAATGATATGTTTGATACCAATCTGTCGACCTAATTCTGAAGTATTATCTTTACTTGCATCATCACAAAGAATCACTTCATCCACTAACGGAAATGGAATTTCTTTGTAAGTTTTTTCTAAGGTTAACGCTGCATTATATGCAGGTAAAACGACAATCACTTTCTTTCCTTTGTACATAATATTTATTTGAACTGTGAACGCTAAATGATGCCTACTGAAAATTGAGCACTCATCATTCACTTATTTTATTCTTCGTAAATAAATTAAATTTTTATTATCCGAAATCATCGAAGCGAATTCACACATCGATAGTTTTTCATTTAATTGTTTTTCGAATGGAGTAATTTTGGGAAATAATTCTTGAGCAGCATATTCGTAGAGTTCAGCTATTCGCTCTTCTTCGGTATGATGAATAAAATGGTTATTTCGCCTTAAATCAAATTCATCTTGAATCACTTGAGCCAATTCATTTTGATCAAAGATCCATTTTTCTAAATCTTCGATAGAATGAATATCTCTTCGGAGTAATTCATTGAAGTAAGGTCTCATTTTAGACCATACAGTAATTTTAAACTCATTAGGCAAGTATGTACGTTGCCTGAATTTAGGGGGTGTTAGGTTGTTCATTTATAGTAAAGGTGTTGTTTTCAATACAGGGCTAGAATGAGTGAAGAACTATGAGTAATAAGTGATAAGTGTAAAACTTCCTACTTATAATTTATAGTTCATCACAATTCTCTATTCTTCTTCTTCAGATTTCTCTTCAGTAACTTCTGGTTCATCTTCCATATCAATCAAATTTCTTTCATTCAAGAAATTGAACCATTTAATTACTTTTTTAATATCACTTGTATGCACTTTATCTTCATCGTAATCAGCTAATATTTTTCTAAAGTACGTATGTAATTCTTTAGAAGAACTGCTCGCAGAAGGAACTGGATTAGCTTCCATTTGCTCAACCATAGTTCTAAATATAATTTTCAATTCAGTTGAATCATCAAGAGTGAAGATTCCAATACTTGCTAAAGGAGTGAATTGATGTTTTCTTGCTGGGGCAAATTTTCTTTTGCCATTGTCTAAATCTTCTATGATTAGACCATTATCTCTATTGGCTGCTAATTTGAATACGCCTGACATTCCACTTACGGCTACTAAATCATCTAACTTCATTATGTGGGTTTTTATTGAAAAAATAAAAATAGGTTATAATTTTCGGGTGCGAAATTACAAATTCTATTGAAAAAAAAGCATTTTCAAAGCATATGCTTTTACCGACCTAAAAAACTTAAATATTGCGAAGGGAGAAAAATACGAAGGTCAAAAATACAATAAAAAAAAAATCATAGCCAAATGTCAAGTTTAAAATTATGAATTGGGGCTATTCTAAAAGACATTTCATAGTCGTACCTTTTTTTAATCTTTTTCGTAAAATCCTTTTCATGTAAATTTTTCCTAATTTTGCAGCCAAATTAATAATTACCTAACCAAAGTGTTATTTCTCACGTTTGTTGAGGAAATTTAAATTCTAAAAAATGAAAAAAGATTTTTTAAAAAAACTAGGTCTTAAAGCCAAAAATAACGGAACAAGCACAGGACAAAAATCTTATGCTTCAAAAGAATATATCGAATCGTATTCTCCAGTTGATGGAGCATATATCGGTAGTGTGGGTGTAACTACAAAAGCAGATTACGAACGAGTGATCAAAACTTCACAAAAAGCATATGCAACGTGGAGAACAATGCCTTCACCAAAACGTGGAGAGATTGTTAGACAATATGGAGAAGCACTTCGAGCGAACAAAGATGCGCTTGGAAAATTGGTTTCTTACGAAATGGGAAAAAGCCTTCAAGAAGGTTATGGAGAGGTGCAAGAGATGATTGATATTTGTGATTTTGCAGTTGGATTGTCTCGTCAATTATATGGATTGACAATGGACTCAGAACGACCTAATCATAGAATGTATGAGCAATGGCATGCACTTGGAATTGTTGGAATTATTTCAGCGTTCAATTTTCCAGTTGCTGTTTGGTCTTGGAATTCAATGTTAGCATTAGTTTGTGGAGATGTTTGTGTTTGGAAACCTTCAGAGAAAGCACCGATGTGTGGAGTCGCTTGTCAGAATATTTTCCATAAAGTTTTGAAAGCAAATAAAGTTCCTGAAGGAGTTTCTTGCTTGATTAATGGAGATTATAAAGTTGGAGAATATATGACAAAGGATAAAAGAGTTCCTTTGATTTCTGCAACAGGAAGTACTCGAATGGGTAAAATTGTGAACGCAGAAGTTGCTGCTCGATTGGGTAGGACAATTTTGGAATTAGGTGGAAACAATGCTATCATCATTACTCCAAGTGCAGATATGAATTTAGTTTTACCAGGTGCTGTTTTTGGAGCAGTTGGAACTGCAGGTCAAAGATGTACTTCAACTCGACGATTGATTATTCACGAAAGTGTTTATGATACAGTGAAAAGTAAAATCACGAAAGCATACAAGCAAATCAAAATTGGAAATCCTTTAAGTTCCAAAAACCACGTTGGACCATTAATTGATACTGATTCAGTAGAAGCATATTCTGACGCATTGAGAAGAGTGAAAGAAGAAGGGGGGAAATTAATAGTTCCTGGAGGAGTTCTAAAAGGAAAAGAATACAAAAGTGGTTGCTACGTAAAACCTGCCATTGCAGAAGTAGAAAATCATTACGCAATTGTACAGCATGAAACTTTTGCTCCAATTTTATATTTAATGAAATATAAAACTTTGGATGAAGCAATTGCGATGCAAAATGATGTACCTCAAGGTTTATCATCAGCAATCATTACAGATTCTGTAAAAGAAGCAGAGCAATTCCTTTCGACTGCAGGTTCAGATTGTGGAATCGCGAATATAAACATCGGAACAAGTGGTGCTGAAATCGGTGGTGCTTTCGGTGGTGAAAAAGAAACTGGTGGAGGACGTGAAAGTGGTTCTGATGCATGGAAAGCTTATATGCGACGACAAACAAATACGATTAATTACGGTAGCGAATTGCCTTTGGCTCAAGGAATTAAATTCGATTTGTAGCAAATATAAATTCGATAAAAAATTAAAGGTGTTAGCACGTGATTTGTGCTAACACCTTTTTTATGGAAAATAGAAACTGAATTTTAGTTTTTCAATGGCGTCACTTCCGCCTTCAACCACTTATCCAGTTTATCATAAATTTTCTGTTGATCTTCCTTCGAAAAATTCTTAATTCGAGTCGTGTGCGGTCCTCCTTCCAAAGTCATTCTCAGCGCATCCGTTTCTGGATTTGGCGTAACGCCACAAGCTGTCCAAGTATCAATTCCTCCATAAATGTATAAAACGCGTTTTCCTTTTTTCATTAAAAAGTCGTTCACTTCTTGCAAATATGGTTTGTAAGTTAAGTCCACATCCTTTGGACCAAAGAGTCGATTCGTAGGATTTTTTACCACTTGAAGTAAGTCTTTGACATTCTCCGTTGGAAAACCATAATAGCCCAACTCAGTCATAAATTGATAAAATGCAGGTGCAAAATATTCAATCGAAGCATCGGCATAAAAACCCCAGCTAACGATTTTTTCGATGTAATTAAAAATTTCTTCCGCACTAGATTCCGCAGTTGGAATTTTTTCGCAATCACCACCCCATTGCCAAAAAGCAAACGGTAATTCTAATGCTGCATATTCCAAAGCAGCTCCAGTTCCTATAGAAAATGTTTGAGATTTTTCTGTAGCATAATTTTCAATCAAGGGAATGAGTTCCGCTCTTCGCTCTAGCATATTTCTTTGCATAGCGATTAATTTATTTCGACATTCTTCCGTGCCTGTTATCTTTTGATGTTCATCTGTTCGAGAATCTTCTTGAGCAAATGCCAAAGGAGCAACGTAAGGAACTGCAACGCAAACATCCTTAGGATATTTACTTTTATAAATTAAGGTAGTTGTTCCGCCTTTACTGATACCTGTGCTTACCCATTCTTTTTTATAAAATTTCTTAAACAATTTTCGGATGCGATGTAAATCATCCATTGCTTGATCGTTGGTGAGATATTGATATTGGATTTCTTTTGGACGTGAACCTCCGTTGAAACGATACTCAACAATGAGTTGATTGGAATTTAAAATTTTTGATAATTCATAAGTTCGTTGACGACCAGCATAACCTTCTGTAACGAAAACCATTGGCTTCTTTTTGCCAGTATGAGATAGAAAAATTCGGTGTTCGAAAGTCCCTGCTTTTGGATTTTGATGATCTAAGTATTGTTTGAATCTTATTTCATAAACTTCTTTAAAATGATCAGTTGCTTTTAATTTTTTGACAGAAGCATTGGGCAATTTTTTCTTAATATATTTTTCAATTTTGGAAAGTTCGACAACTTGGGCATTAGCAAATTGTGCAAAAAGAAAAAGAAGGGAAAGAAAAATTAGTTTGGTAGATTTCATTTTTTCAATTGAATTTAATGTGAAATAAAAAATGGGACTTCCGATAATGTTTTATCAAAAGTCCCATTTTTTTATTCTAAATCAAAAATTAAGAGAAGTAAACATATGATGAGATTACAATAAGTAAAATGACTAAACTTACTTGCTTAGCATATTTGTAAGGAGTGATATCTACTTCGTTACTGTATTTCAATTCGAAGTCTGAAGACCTTGGTTGAAGTTGGCCGATAACTAACATGATGATAACATTCATCACAAAAAGAATCGCCATTACATGAAGGAAGTGAGGGTAACTCTCTTCACCAAAAACATAAGGTTTCAAAATGAATTGACTAATGGCATAAAGCACCGCACCTAAAATAATTGCAACTTTTGCAGCAATCGCTGGAACTCGTTTTGTCAAATAACCTACCACAATAATGGTTAGAATAGGAATACTATAACATCCATTTATTTCTTGTAAGTAACCAAATAAACCTTTTGGTGCATTAGCAATAAATGGTGCAATAAACATGGCTAAGAAAGCTAATAAAAGCCCAAATCGTTTTCCATATTTAATTACCGTTTCATCATCAGCATCTTTGTTGATATGTTCTTTATAAATATCTAAACCAAATAAAGTAACAGAACTATTCAAAGCACTATTAAATGAACTCATGATTGCCCCAAAGATTACTGCTGCAAAAAAACCAACTAAAGGTGCAGGTAAAACTGCTTTCACTAATTCAGGGTAAGCTTGATCAGGAGTATCTAATTGACCTTTAAATAAATAAAATGCAATCATTCCAGGAAGTACCAAAATTAAAGGACCTAATATTTTTACACCTGCGGCAAGTAATAATCCTTTTTGTCCTTCTCTTAAATCCTTTGCTGCAAGAGCACGTTGGATAATTGCTTGATTAGTTCCCCAATAAAATAATTGAACCAACATCATTCCCGTAAATATTGTAGCAAAAGGAACAGAAGCAGAAGAATCACCTATTGCATTAAACTTGGAAGGATCAAACTCATATAAGTTATCTATTCCTGTTGCAATTGATCCATCTCCAATGTGGAGTAAACCAAGAATAGGAATCAGTAGTCCTCCAATCAGTAATCCGATAGCATTAATCGAATCAGATATAGCAACTGCTTTTAATCCTCCAAAAACAGCATAGATAGATCCGATAATTCCTATTCCCCAAACACAAAGCCAAAGAGCAGCAGTATGAGATATTCCTAATTGCTCTGGAATATTAAACATAGAAACAAAAGCTAAAGCTCCAGAATAAAGGACAATAGGTAATAAAACCACTACATAACCAGACAAAAACAAAACAGAAGCTATGGTCTTAGTTACGGTATCATATCTAGATTCAAGGAATTGAGGAACTGTAGTCAGCCCTCCCTTTAAGTATCGAGGTAAAAGAAATAATGCAGTTACAACCATGGCAATAGCTGCAAGTGTTTCCCAACACATTACAAGAATACCTTCAGTAAATGCAGATCCATTTAAACCAATTAATTGTTCTGTTGATAAATTGGTCAATAATAATGATCCGGCGATAACTCCAGCGGTTAAACTTCGTCCACCTAGAAAATAATCGTCAGATGTTTTATTGGTATCGTTGCTAGTGTAATAATAGGAAATGGCAGCAACCAAAAATGTAAAGGCTAAAAATGATATTAAAGTCATTGTAGATTTCTATTTTCGTTTTATTTTGTAAT
>OJFR01000428.1_pt1 | contig 14026 bp, 5 predicted proteins | sample 1594121 | NCBI WGS metagenome assembly OJFR01 (sample SAMN05416812, study PRJEB24817) | seawater metagenome | isolation source: Sea water | place: Canada:Atlantic | collected 2013-07 | reverse complement strand
TCTACACCTCTCTATTCGTCGGCAGCGTCAGATGTGTATAAGAGACAGATATTCCCCTGCCCTATCTAAAATAAGTTCTTAAACTTTCTTCTTTTTTATTTTTCCATTCCTTCATTTCCATTATATTTGCTCGATTTTTCTAAGAACGATTTATAACCATATTGAAACCAAGTTTCTTAACCAAAATTAAATACAATCTATTATGATTATTGGAGTGCCAAAGGAAATTAAAAATAACGAAAACAGAGTTGCGCTCACTCCTGCGGGAGCGCTTGAATTGACTAAGCGGGGTCACACAGTTTATGTGCAATCTACAGCAGGTTTGGGAAGTGGATTTTCTGACCAAGATTATAAAAATGCAGGGGCGAAAATCAAAAAGACAATTGAAACAACTTATGCCGCAGCTGAAATGATCATGAAGGTTAAAGAGCCAATTAAGTCAGAATATAAATTGATCAAAGAAGATCAGTTAGTATTCACTTATTTTCACTTTGCTTCGCACAAACCATTGACGAATGCCATGATAAAAAGTAAGTCAGTTTGTTTGGCTTACGAGACAGTTGAATTAGGTGACCGATCGTTGCCATTGTTAATTCCAATGTCAGAAGTAGCAGGTCGAATGGCGATTCAAGAAGGTGCAAAATATTTAGAAAAACCAGCAGGAGGACGAGGTGTATTATTAGGTGGTGTCCCAGGAGTTCCTCCAGGGAAAGTATTAATTATTGGTGGTGGAATCGTTGGAACACAAGCTGCGAAAATGGCAGCAGGATTAGGAGCTGCTGTTACTATTTTGGATATTAATTTACCTCGATTGCGTTACTTAAATGATGTGATGCCTGCGAATGTAGATACGATGTATTCAAATGAATACAATATTCGAGCGTTAATTCAAACACATGATTTAATTGTTGGAGCAGTATTAATTCCAGGAGCAAAAGCTCCGAATTTGATTACTCGAGACATGTTGAAATTGATGCGGTCAGGAACTGTTTTAGTTGATGTTGCAGTTGATCAAGGTGGTTGTATGGAAACGACTAAACCAACTACACATGAAAAACCAACATTTATCATTGATGATGTTTTGCATTATTCAGTAGCCAATATGCCGGGAGCTGTTCCTTACACTTCTACTGTTGCTTTGACAAATGCAACTCTACCCTATGCTATTCAATTAGCTGGAAAAGGTTGGAAGAAAGCATGTAATGATGATAATAGTTTAAAATTAGGATTGAATGTGATTAATGGAAAAGTGGTTTATAAGGGTGTCGCAGAAGCTTTCAATTTGAAACTACATGATGTGGAAGAATTTTTGAAATAAGGTTTTTCTTTTGATAAAATAATAAAGGTGCTGTCATTTTTTAATGTCAGCACCTTTTGTAATTATATTGTTATGAAGATATAGTTTACCGAATCAAGGTAACATTCCCTTTCAACAAAAACTCTTCACCACCAAAACATTTTAGCTCTACATAATATCCAAAGACATCTGGTGGAATTATTTTTCCATTTACTTTTCCATCCCATCCTTCACTCAAATCTTTCGTCTCAAATACTTTTTCACCCCATCGATTAAAGATGACAAAGTGAATTTCTTCAATGTAATTTCCTCGTACAAAAAGGTGATCATTCAGTCCATCATCATTTGGCGTAAATCCTTTTGGAACAAAAACATATGGCTCTTCACATCTAGATAGATTGTTTACAAAAATGGTAACACTATCTTTATAAACACAACCTAAACTAAGATCTACTATTTCTATATAATAGGTTGTTGTTACCTCTGGCGCAACTAATGGATTTGCGATTTTGCACTCACTAATTGTTTCATTACAAAGCGTCCAAGTATATTCCCAATCTGAATTTTCTGTAACATTTATCTGAACTATTTCTCCTGGATTAATAGAATCTAAATCAGTAGTTAATTCAATTAACATTTCCAAATCAAAAACATTTACATGAATTGTATCTACGTATTCGCATCCAAATTGATTTTCAATCAGCAAGGAATATTCTGTAGTATCAAATGGACTGAAAACTGGCGTTGAGGAATCATTATCTAAAACAATTCCATCTTGCGGTGACCATGTATATTGCAAATCGACTGAAGGACTCAACGGGCCTAAATTAACTTCCACTTGAATAGAATCTCCATAACATAATGTAACTTCCTCTTCCAGATCTGCTAAAATTGCATAGCTTGTTATTAGAATACTATCGCTTAAAGTACAACCTGCATCATCACTTACTTGCAAATAATAAGTGGCAGAATTGTTTGGACTCGCTGAAAATAAAGATTGGTCACTTAGTACATTTTGAAAGTCAGATTGATCCGACCATATATAATTTATAGCATTATTACTTTGTGCAAAAAGATCCAAGGAAAGATCGCATATAATCGTATCAGATGGATAGTCCCAATTCAAATCAATAGGTTGAGTTGGGATTAACACAGTAACTTTTCTAACCTCGTTACAAGTAATATTATTCGGACTTGTGATTGTTACAAAATACTCAGTTGATACCAATGGAGTTGCCAAGGGATTATAATAATTGGCTGAATCCAAACTTGCAGCAGGACTCCAAGTGTAGAATAAATTTGGATTTCCATTCGGATTCAAATAAACTGAATCAAGACCACATAGTTGAATCGTATCTTGAATCATTTCAATTTCAATGACGTCTATGATAACAGTATTAGTGATAGAATCTATACAGCCATCATCTGAAGTAACAATAAGTTGAACCTCTACAGTATCGGCATCTGGAAAAATAAAAGTAGGATTTTGATTAATATCTGAATATCCATTATCTATTGTCCATTCCCAATTAAAAATATTCCCGGAGTAGGAAGAGGTATCTGTAAATTCAACAACCGCGCTATCAGAACAAATAACTAATTCCCATTCAAAACCAGCGGTCAAGGGATTAGTTGGAACATTAAAAGCTACCGATCGTTCTTCTACGCAACCATTTATGGGATTAGTAATCGTCACATTATAAACTAAAGAAGAATCAGGATTTGCAAATGGGTTGGCACTTAAAGTATCACCGGCCAATCCAGTTCCAGGTGACCAATAATAATCATAATTTGGATTGCTATCAGGGTTTAAAAACACTCCATTTCCATTACAAGATGCAACTGCTGATTGAATAATTACATCATCCATAATAGTGATGTCAAATTCATTAATTAGCGTATCCGTACAACCATGTGCCGATGTAACAATTAATTGAGCATTGATTGTTTGGCCAGTATAAAATGTAAAAATAGGATTTTGTAAATCTGATGTTTGAGAATTAACTAACCATTCCCAATCAACTATATTTCCAGAAAAAACAGACACATCATTTAATTGTAAAACAACACTATCAATACAATTTAAATACTCTACTTCAAAGTCTGCTTGTAAAGGAATATCAGGAACTAATATTTCGACGGTCCGAGTTAAAGTACAGTTACCGTTAGTTACCGTTACGGAATAATTGGTCGTTTGTGTTAAATTCGAAATAACAGGACTTGCTACATTTGACGCACTTAATCCACTAGATGGAGCCCAGTTATAATCATAATCTGGATTCCCTCCAGGGTTCAAAGTAATACCTCCTGTAGAACAATAAATGATAGACCCTGGTACATTGATATCAATCAAATTAACTTCTACTTCTTGACTAAATGTTGCTACACATCCATCTTCCGTAGTAACAGTCAATTCAACGATGATAGTTTCACTTTCATTCAATATTATTACTGGATTTTGTAAGCTTGAAAAGAATGTATTATTTCCTGTAAAGGTCCAATCCCAATTTGTAATTGTATTGTTAGAGTTTAAGGTAGTATCAGTAAATTCAATCACCGCATTATCTGTACAATCATCAAATACAAAAGTAAATCCAGGTTCCAAAGGTTCGTCTGGAACAATGACCTCGACTGTACGAGTAATTTCACAAGGACCATCAGAAACCGTTACAGAATAAATTGTAGTAGAGGAAGGATTTGCAAATGGATTAGGTGCAGTTGGATTATTAAGACCATTTCCAGGTGACCATTCATAACTGTAGGAAAGATTTCCTCCTGGATTAAGTGATACTCCAGCTGCATTACAATCAACAATAGAATCTTGAATATTAATGTCAATTAAGTTAATATCAATTGATTGAGAAGTGGATCCTATACATCCATTGTTCGTGATCACTTCCAAACTAACCATTAATGTTTGACTTTGATCAAAGGTGATACTAGGATTAGAAATATCAGAAGAATCTCCATTACTAAATTGCCAATTCCAAGAAACAATTTGCCCAGGAGCAAAACTAGATTGATCTTCAAAATTAATCACTGCAACATCTGTACAATCGTCAATTAAAAATGAAAAAACAGGAGTTAAAGGAATTGTTGGAACAACAACTTCAATCGTCTGAATTACTTCACAATCTCCATCACTTATCTCAACGGTATAGGTTGTGGTACTAGATGGAAAGGCAAAAGGGCTAGGAATGTTATCATTTGATAATCCAGTACTAGGTGACCAAGAATAAGAATGATTTGGGTTTCCCCCTTGATTAAGTTGTGTTGGATCTCCATCACATAAGATTATTTGACTTGGAATATTTACCTCCAATAAATGGATCTCTACTTCACTCGTAAATGATGCATTACAACCATCTGCACTTTCTACTTCTAAAGTTACTAATAAAATAATATTTTCATCAACAGTCAAGGTTGGTTCCTCTAAATTTGAAGTTGTTCCATTACTAAAGGTCCAATGCCATCCAATGACATTTCCAAAGGAATACTGAGATTCATCACTAAATTGAATAACCGCTTCGTCAATGCAATCACTAACAGTATAGGAAAAATCAGCCGTCAGCGGAATATCTGGAACTAACACAGTTACACATGCTTCTTCTGTACACGTTCCATTTGTGACGGTTACACAATATTCTGTTGTTTCGATTGGATTCGCGATTGGATTCGCAATTCCTGCATTATTCAAAGTAGATGAAGGGGACCAAGTATAAGTATAATTTGGATTGCCTCCTGGGTTCAAATTTACTGGAACTCCAGTACATTTTATTATTTCATCTTGAGGAAGACTAAATGAAAATGGTTCTATATCAATTGTATCAATGAAAATATCTGAACATCCCTCTATCGTTTGAACTTGAAATTGAACAATCAAATTAGTTCCTGCCTGAGCAACTACTATTGTATTAGGATTATTGGAAAATTGTCCATTTGAAAATGAATAAAACCAATTATTAATATTGCTAGCAGGAGTAGAATTATCAATGAATGAAATAGTAATATCATCCCCATCACAATTAATTACTGCATAAGTAAAACTAGCTACAACTGGTTCATCAGGAACAATGACAAGGACCGTTCTTTCTACTGTACAGTTATTGTTATTTGGATCGGAAATAGTTACGGTATAAGTTGTTGTTACCGGTGGACTAGCCGTTGGAGAAACTGCATTCGCATCGTCTAAAAAGGTAGAAGGCGACCATTCATAAATAAATGCAGGGTTTCCTAATGGGTTAAGTACCACAGAGTTTCCATCACAAATGACTGCTTCTTCTTCAAGGAAACTTAAATCTATCAATTCAAAAACAATAGTTTGAATCAAAGTATCTGAGCAACCTTGATCAGTAGTTACAATTAATTGTACGTCAACTTCTTGATTAGAATTTAATTCTAAAATTGGATTTTGTTCTAAAACATTTGCCCCATTTCCAAAGGTCCAACCCCATGAAGTAATATTCCCTTGGGAAACATTTGAAAGATCTATAAACTGAATTTCCAATTCATCTTCACATTGTAAATAACTCCATTCAAAATCTGCTGTTACAATATACTCCATTAAATTCAATTCAAAAGTTTCAGAAGGAAGTAAACATGGTAGTCCTGATATTGGAATTAGTGAAATTGTAAAAATCCCATTATTCGGAAATTCATAATTGATAGTTTGCCCTGAGAGCGTATCATTTCCTGTTGGTAATTCAATGATCCATTGATAGTAATTTGCATTAGGACTTAGGTTGAAAAATTCGACAAGATTATTAAGATCACAAGACCGAACCGTTTCAAATTCTAGTGGTGCAGAATCATCAATTACATTTAATAAAACTGAATCAAGATAGGTACATCCAAATTGGTTTTCTGCTTGAAAATAAAATGTATAATTCCCAAACTGAGTTGGGAATATTTCAAGAACAGGACCAGTAGATAGCACGGATAAATTAAACCAAGTGTAACTTAACGTATCACTCGGATCCAAATTAGTAGCTGAAAATGTAGCCAAGTTTCCTATACATACAATTTGGGAATTAACCAATTGCACATTGACTGATTCGTCAATAACGGTAATACTATCCTTAGCTTCACATGATCCTCCATTGGAAAATAAAACGTAATATGTTGTCACTCCAACATTCGAAACCGAAACGCTTGAAGAATCAGAAATAACGTTATTAAAATTCACATCTGTAGCCCATAAGTATTCTCCTACATTAATACTTGTACTTGCTGTCAAAATTGTTTCTTCTCCACACGGAATAGAGGAAATATTTATCGAAAGATCTGGGTCATCAAATATGATGAAATCAGTTTCTAATACTGCCGCACAAATATTTACAGTATCGGTTATTACCAATGTATAAGTAATATCATCTGTAGGATATGCAAAAGGAGAAGCAATATTTGGATCACTTAACCCTTCTATCGGAGACCACTCGTATTTAAATGGAAATCCTGCAGGTGGATTTGGATTCAACTGTATCGTGTCGCCTGTGCAGATAATATTTTCAGGTGGTATTAAATTACTTGAAATAAGGTTTACTTGAATAGTATATTGTATTATTTCTTGGCAACCATTACTTGATGAAACTATTAATACTACATTCAAAAGTTGTGAAGAATCAATCGTAAAAAGTGGAAACTGTTGATTGGAAGTTTGCCCATCACTTAACAGCCATTCCCAACCTATAATAGTATTTTCCAAATCAATACTTTGGTCAATCAAAACTAGGTTTACACTATCTGTACAATCCAATATGATATATGAAAAGTTTGGCACCAAAGAACTTCTAGTCAACGAGATAGTAGCATAAGCCGTATCCGAACAAATTCCATCAGGATCAGCTATCAACATAATTGTATAAGTTCCAGTATCGGAATAAGTAAAAGTTGGATTGGTTTCGGTTGAAGTAGCATTTGGATTTCCAGGGTCGTTAAAATACCATAAAAATTCATCCGAATTAATACTTGTGTTTTCAAAATCAACCGCAAGATTTTCACATTGAAACGCTGGTATTTCAATGTCAGCTTCTACTGTTGTACAAACCCCAACATTATATTGAAACTCTCGTCTCGTCTCTGAAATCAATTCTCCATTTCGATATTCTTTAATACACATTCCTACTAAAAAAATTCCTTGAGTATTGGGAATCGCTGTTACTATTCCAGTTTGTGGATCAATTTCCAAAGGAATTCCGCCTAATAAATTAGTCAAACTGTATGGTGGGTTTTGCCAGTTAATTGGATCATACGGTGGAGGAAGAGGTGGTTGAGGTCGAGGGTCATCAAACGTGGCACCATCCAATGGCGTACACAAACTATACACCAAAGAATCACCATCAATATCAATAACTGATTGATCAAATTCGAAAGGTTCGTTGATACATAAAAATACTGGAGGCATAGCAGTAAACTGTGGACTGCTATTACATTCCAACAATGCTGTCTCAGAAATATCAATGACAAATGATGCACCTGTATCAAATGAATTTATAATATTTGAAATGGAAGAATTTCGACAACAACGTTGATAAACTAATTGGTAACCTCCCGAAATTGGAGGCAATTCAATTGTATCAGTATAAGTCATCGAATGAACACAAATATCTTCTGGTGCAAAAAGGCAAGGATCCGAAATAATAATATCAAGCGTATCGTCAACTGTTGCTGGAATTAATAATTGACCTCCAGGTGCTCCTAGTAAACTTAGAACTAAATTATTATTTGCATCAAAAATTCCAATCGATGCTTCGGGATCAAATTCAGCATTTGGTGCTCCATAATAACAGTCTCGATAAACCGTAAGTTTTACTTCAAAGGTGTTTCCCCCTAAACAATTATAAGACAATTCACCTCCGACAATATGTGAAGCATTTGTCAAAATTGGATTTAGCAAAATAACAAAAAGTAGGATGGGAAATCCAACCAATTTTTGTTTAATTCTTTTTCTAAAAATAGCACTTAATCCTTTTGGATAATTCATTATTATTCCTTGAGTTATAACTTGTAATTGATTTCTCAACTACTTGATCGGTAAATGGCGTCTTTGAAAAATCAATTTAAGGGGTTAATTTTTGACTTCTCATTAATCAAATTTCAAAATCATAATTTCTATTTTTCTTAGTTTAGAGGCTTCAGGGCTATAGATTCCTGTTATAGTTGAATTGGTAATAATAACTGGGTCAACTATTTCAAAACTTAATAATCCTTGATCTATGTAGGAAAGTAATTTCCCTCCTAAATGAGTTCTAAAGTGATTTCTCAAACTACTCATTCTTCGATTCGCCAAGGCTAAGCTTTTACTATTCGCATTAGCCAAAGTAAAAGTTCCTTGAAAACCAATCGTAACCTTATTTCCTTTTTCTAAAAACTTAGATATTTGATCCGACAACTTGATCAATTCTTCATAGTTCTTTTTCAAATCATTATCAAAGAATTCTTCTATTTGGGTAATGGCGTTGTCTCGTTGGGACTGAGCAAATTTTCTAACGTAACGATCTTTGAATCTTTCTTTCTTGTTGTAAAAATTAAGAAAGATTTGCTCATAATTTAGATTAGTCGTATTACTCCAACTCGTAGGATCAGGTTCATTATTATTAAAATATAAAGCCAAAGGAATGAAGTCATTCAACATAGTTTCAGTTACCAATTCTTCCTCCAATTGATCTTTAAGTGGTGACTCTATAAAATCACTTCCATCAGGTAATTGATTCATGAAAAATGGTAACGTCAATTCTGTTGCATCTAATAAGTTTTCACGATCTAAGGAAAATGTATCCGTTTCAAAACCAGGTTTAGAAAGAACAACTGAATAATTAACATGGTCCTTAATTCGAAATTTCACCTTGTTTCCAGATTCTATTTTTTTAGAAAAATTACGAGAATTACTCTCTTTACTTTGTTCCAGGAAATCAACATTCACTCCTGGCAAAGGCTCTAAATTCATGTCTAAAACTTCCACTTCAAATACTAAAGAGAAAACGTCTCTAGACAAATTTGAATCTAATTCATCATCAGGAGATGTATTTTTTTGGGTGTCATTATTTACCTCTATTTTTTCACCTTTAGTATTTAATTGACCAGCACTTGATGTCTCGCCTTCAGGATCAGTTGTTGCTATTGTTGATGTCTTATCAGTCTCAGTATTAACAGGATCTAGCTTGGTTTCAGGTAGAACAGAAATTGGTTCAGGTTCAATTTCGGTAAGGATGATAACTTTAGGTTCATCCAATTCCTCAGTGATATAATCAGAGCTTGTTTTATTGGTCAAAGCCAAATATTCTTCCTTGGTCAATTCTATTTTTGCAGGTTGAATATTGGCAATAAAAAGATCATTGCAACATGCCTCACTTTCTTCATCAATTTCCATCGCTTCAATTCTATTAGAAGCGAAGTAAGATTTTTTTCCTTCCTCATTTAAGGCAAAATATAAATCATTATAGCTGGAATTCACAGGATAGATCATATGGACAGGTGTCTGCCAACTTCGACCTTTTCTTTTTATTTTGTAAATATCATAACCTCCCATTCCTGGGTAACCGTCAGAACTAAAATATAAAGTTTGAGAAGGAGAATGGAAAAAAGGAGTCACATCATTTTCACGCGAATTAATCACCGAATGATTTACTGGTCGAGTGAATTTTCCATTTGGTGAAACAGTCGAATACCAAATATCTAATTTCCCTTTTCCGCCTGGTCGGTTGGAAGAGAAAAATAAAACTTCTCTTTTATTTAGTTTATCATAACCTATAGCTGGATGTGTTGCTGTAAAGCCAGGGAAATTAATAAAGGATGGAAGTTTTTGAGCTGCTCCCCAAACATCATTATATTTTCGATCACGATAATGAATTGAGCAATTAATATTGCCAGCCACATCGTATTTGCATAACGTATAATACAACCTATTCCCATCAAAACTTATTGAAGGGTTAGCGGCAAATTTGTCATCAGTATTAAATTCAAATGTTTTAATTTCTCCATCCTTTTCTCTTTTCATTACTTTTGAATAAAACATTTTTGTTTTATCCTGAAACCTCATACTCGAAAAATAAACGGAACTATCTACTTCAACCGCGCCAAATTCTGAATAAGGTGTATTGATCCCATCTTTAATATGTTCTACCGTCAAATTTGCATTCTGGCTTCGGATCATTCTTTTTGCCCAGCGACAATCAACAATGTTTTTCTCAGCCATTCTAGAGTACCTAGGATTGACTCTTTTATGTTTTTCTAAATAGTCATTGAAAACTACTTCAGCTTCATCATATTTTGCCAAATTCTTTTTCACTACTCCCAACCAAAAAGTAGCCAAGGGAAATCTCATACTATCTTTACTCAAAGTTATTTTATGGTAAGCATCTTCTGCAATTCGGTAGGCTTGAAACAATCGTGCTGATTCAGCATATTTAAAATGAATATCATTTCTGTGAGGCTCTACTTCAAATACTTTTTTATAATAAACAAGTGCAGTAAAATAATCATTTGTAGCATACGCTTTGTCGGCAGCAGTAATATATGCACGTAAGGATTGTGCATTAATAGAATTGAAAACTATAAATGAAAGTAAAATTAGTGCTAGTATTTTTCTCAAGGTGTTTCTCATGATCAAGCTTTACTGTATGCTTTTGAGTTTTCTTTTTTTAATATTAATATAGTGGACATAGTTTCCTTTGGCTAAGTGGCTTGACCTTATTAAAAGTATAAATAATCGAAAATTCTGGACTCCCCTTCCCTCGTGTAGCCTCATTAAATCCAGATGTATTTACATCATAACTAACTCCAACTCGAATTGAATTTTTCATATCTAATTCAAAAGTTGGAATCAATGCATCTCCAATCCTATAATTTAATCCAAATTGGATTGACAATTCTTTTGTCATCGTTTGATTCAAATGATATTTAAATCCAAGTCCAACAATCGACTCAGAATAGGGTGTTTGCCAAGACATCAATCCTTGAAAAGTCATATCTAGTTTATCACTTACCATAAAACTTCCGATACCATGCAAATGAATTCGCTTACTCAACTCGCTTTCGTTTTCATTAAAAAAACTTTGACGTGCTCCATTTAAGTTAAAAACCGAACCTCCTATATCAAGTCGAGTTCGTTTGGCTGGATTTTGATAATGCCAATTTAATCCAACTGAAAAATTCATGTATAAAAAGCTAGGATCATCAAAGGCTTCTTGGGAAACGATATCAGCGTTAAATTTTTCTCCATCAAATTGGTCATCAAAAGTTAATTGTCCTGGTTTAAACATTCTTTGATTACCACTCACTTGAAATCCTCCAGACAAAAAATTTCTCTGTGAAATTCGATGAGTATATCCTATATTTAAACCTAATTGCGACAAACTCAAATCTCCATCTCCTGCTTGGTCATAATTAAATATTAAACCTCCTCCAAATTGACTATTGGGCATATTTTTATTTAAGAATTTCATTTCATAAGCTCCTGCAAAAGTCAAAAAGCTAACAGGGACAGATTGCCATTGACTCTTAAAGTTTCCAACGAATCTTGAATCTCCACTAAACACAGCAGTTAAAGCAGGACTAATATTCAATGGTGAATTTCCGATTTGAGAAAAGTGAATATCTTGACCCATTGATTGATTTCCTTGAAGGGAAAAAAACAAGAGAAAAGCCATCATTTTTAGGGTGAAATTCTTTTTATAACTGCTCATCGTTTTTGGTCTTGAAGACAATAAAATAGATAAATCTTACCAATTGCTGTCTCAAGTTGAGGAAGCAACTAATATTTTTTAAATGGAATACATCCTAATTTGGATACTCCAATTTGGTTCTTTAAATTTTATGTAGACGATTTTCAAAACAGATTAGGTGATTCAGGGGGTAAACAGAAAGGAACAATTAAAAATAAACAAGATCCCAAAAGTCAATTTCAGGACAACATTGCAAAATTTTTTAGTGTAGATAGGGAGTTTAAGTTAGGCTTTGGGATGTTTTATTTTAGTTGAATTCTGTTCATTGCCTAGAATATTCCGTCAAAAATAGACATTTCTTTTATAAAAAATAATTCTTTGAACTATAAATAATTCTTTTGGAGCATGACGATTTTATTAGATATTTATAAAATCCACCCAATAAAGCAATAAGTCACCAAATAAATAATATTTTTAACCCTTAAACGAAAACAAACTTAACATATGAAAAATTTAGCATTGCATTGGAAAATTTTAATTGGGATGGTTCTCGGAGTCCTTTTTGGGTTAGGAATGACTCAATGGGATAGCGCATCCACTCCCGAAGTTCATGAAGGAGTCAGATTTGTAATAGATTGGATTGCTCCAATTGGAACCATTTTTATTAATCTTTTGAAATTGATTGCCATTCCATTAATTCTTGCCTCTTTAATTAAGGGTATTGCAGATTTAGGCGACATCACCAAGTTTTCTCAAATTGGAGGAAGGACCATTGGTATCTATTTAGTTACTACAGTAATTGCAGTTTCTATAGGATTGGCCGTTGTAAATATTATTCAACCTGGAGCTGATATCCCTCAAGAAACCTTAGATAGATTAATTGCAGCTCATAATAATGATGCAGCTGCAGTTGCCAATGTCACTAAAAAAATGGAAACGGCTCAAAGTCAAAAAGGTAGTGGACCTTTAGCTTTTATCGTAGATATTGTTCCTAGTAATATTTTCAAATCAGCAACGGATAATGGAAAAATGCTTCAAGTTATTTTCTTTGCGCTGTTCTTTGGAATCAGTTTATTATTGGTGGATAAAGAAAAATCTTTATATGTAAAAGGCTTCTTTGATGGACTCAATGATGTCATTCTCAAGATGGTGGATTTGATTATGCTTATTGCACCTTATGCAGTATTTGCACTTTTGGCTGGAGTAATTGTTTCTGCTGGAGATCCAGAAATTTTAGTAGAGTTAGTAAAATATGCTTTTACCGTTCTTTTAGGCTTAATGTCAATGATTGCATTTTACATGTCCTTAGTTTATTTTTTCACCGGACGCTCGCCTATTGGTTTTATTAAAGCATTAATCCCAGCACAGTTAGTTGCATTTTCTACTAGTTCAAGTGCCGCAACTTTGCCTGTAACGATGGAAAGAGTAGAAGAACATATTGGTGTAGAAAAAGAAGTTACTGCATTCGTTTGCCCTGTTGGTGCAACAGTAAATATGGATGGAACTAGTTTATACCAAGCAGTTGCTGCAGTATTTATCTGCCTCGCTTTAAAACATGACCTTTCTTTTGCAGATCAATTGACCATCATTGCAACTGCAACTTTAGCTTCGATTGGGTCTGCTGCAGTTCCGGGAGCAGGCATGGTTATGTTGGTTGTAGTCCTAGAAACAATTGGATTGCCTGCTGAAAAATTAGCTATCGGACTTGCTTTAATCTTCGCAGTTGATCGACCACTAGATATGTGTCGGACAGTTGTCAATGTGACGGGAGATGCAACTGTTGCTATGCTAGTTGCAAAAAGTGTTGGTAAATTAGGGCCTCCAAAGGTTAGAAATTGGGACGACAACCTTGATGCGGTAAAATAAGATTACGAAAAAATTCTTAAAAACAAATACCAAAGCCAGCCCAGACTCTTTTGAAAAAAGATTTGAGTTGGCTTTTTTTATATAAAATAACAATACATCTACATTTTATAAAACCTAACTAAAGATGAAAAAATTAATACCAATCTCTCTGCCTGTCTCTTATACACATCTGACGCTGCCGACGAATAGAGAGGTGTAGATC
>OJFR01000426.1_pt1 | contig 14096 bp, 12 predicted proteins | sample 1594121 | NCBI WGS metagenome assembly OJFR01 (sample SAMN05416812, study PRJEB24817) | seawater metagenome | isolation source: Sea water | place: Canada:Atlantic | collected 2013-07 | reverse complement strand
CTCGGTCTCGTGGGCTCGGAGATGTGTATAAGAGACAGTTCAAAATCCTCTCCTTTGAAGTGACCTTTGGCGGATTCAATTTCCGAAAACCGAGTTAGGCCGGTAAGCAAGTAGGCTGCACCGCCAAGCATTTTTTTCAACTCTTCGGACGTTTGTGTGGTGACCTCTGTGCCGAAACCGCCGGTGGCCATGTTGAGAAAATAATGGTTATTTACTCGGATTACATCACACGGCTGAGCAGGCCTATTAAGCAATGACAAGGCGTCGGCGGGCTCCTCCGAAACTTCTGCAGCCGTGGCAAAGTCGTTGGCCGTGCCGAGCGGGATAATCGCTAGTTCCAGTTCGCTATTACCGTTTTCCATCAGTGCTTGGGTGATGTCACGTACCGAGCCGTCTCCGCCGCCGGCAATAATCGTTTTGAAGCCGTTATCGAGCGCTTCGCGGACATAGCGTTCCGCGTCGCCCCCCTCCCACGTTACGCGGACGGCTAACTCATGGCCCTGGTTACGCCAGTCAATGACCGCATTGCGAACGGACTGGTTGTCGGCCTGCTTGCCGTGAAGGATAAGTAAGGCTTTCTTGCTCATGGGGAGAACTCTGTCGTTGACTGGTGCCATAGAATAAAGCATGCGGCTGCTTTGATGCAGGACCAGGATAAGTAAGTTAACAATCCTTGATGGTTAGCGATTGTTTGCTATTTGATGTGTCTATCGATGCTATTTATCAAGAGCTTTATGCTATGCGAATGGAGTGAGGCATGATGGGCTTCAATTGGAGGGTATGTCATGACTAAGACAATTAGTTTCGGAGTAATGCATATTTCAGTGGCGTTCTTGGTCGTTTGGGCCATGACAGGTGACTGGCGTATTGGTGGTTTGACGGCTTTGGTTGAGCCTTGTGTGAATACCGTGGCCTACCACTTTCATGAAAAAATCTGGAAGACTAACAAGAAGGCTGACCCTGCCCCGGTGAGCGGAGCGATTATGGTTTAGGATAAACTCAATGTTTACTCTGCTAGGGCCGTTAGTTAAGCTACCGAAGGCTATAGATTTTAAGGGGCGTCACGTGCAGAGACCAAGCAGCGACATAGATGCGATTCGCCAGGTGGTGAATCAAGTGTTGGAAGTTCATGCCCTCGAAGAAGGAGGGCAGCGCTCTCAGGCTCGGGCTGAAATTCTGATTCACTCAATGCAGGTGTTTGCTATTCGTGGGCTCCAGCGAACCACGGTACAGCATTTGTTAGATGCCTCTAATGTATCTCGACGCACGTTCTACAAATACTTTCGCAACAAGATGGATGTGCTGGAAAGCATCTATCGTATCTTTGTGGATAATATGATGCTGCATTTTCACAGAGAGGTGAAGCAGGCCTCATCTGTGAACGATATCATTCGTAATACCACTAAGGTTTATTTTGATCACCATGTGAGTATGGGCCCGGTAATCAAGTTGATGATGGAGGAGGCTCGCTCTTCTGATTCAGCTCTGGCGCCTCACCGCATCCGTGCCCAAACCTTGGCATCTGAAGTCCTAGCTGTTCAGATTAACCGTTATACGGGGAAGGATTACGAGCCGTTAGTTTTCCTGACAGTGTTGTGGATGTTAGAGAACTACTCACTCTATATTTTCGACGATGGCGGCTTTTCCCAGCAGCGACTGGACCTGTGCTTGCGGGTCGCGGTGGGTGTGACTGAATCCTTGGTGCTGGGAAAGGCTGCGCCAAGCATGTTGGAGCGCCCCGCGTAGTAAGACTCCGGTTGGATTGGTTCAATGCTCCGGCTTGAGAAACTTCAGTGTCATCCGGTCACTTTCCCCGATTGCTTCATAGGTTTCCCTGTCCTTGTCGCCGAGTCGTAGAGTGGGGGGAAGTGTCCAGACTCCGGCAGGGTGGTTGATCTGATCCTTCGGGTTGGCATTGATCTCTGATCGATCCACCAGTGTAAAACCGGCCTTCTCGGCAAGGGCGATGACATACCCCTCGCTCATATATCCCGTTTCGATTTGCCTTTCCAGTGGGCGTACTTCTGGTGCCCGATGTTCCACTACGCCCAGCACTCCGCCCGGCTTGAGAGCCTTGTAAAAGCTTTTGAAGGCGGCTTCCCCCTTGCCGGATTTTGCCCAGTTATGCACGTTGCGGAAAGTGAGAACCCGGTCGACTGTGCCTGCTGGGGCAATGTCATTGTAGACAGGGGGATAAAGGTGGGTAATGCGAACCTTGTTGTAAATCTCGTCCTGCTTGGCCAGGCGGGTTTTAAACTGGATCAGTGAACGTTGGTAAAACGGGATGTTGCTATCCGGCGGAAATTGGGCAGCATAATAAGTGCCATTGTCGCGCAGATAAGGCGCCAGAATGGCGGTATACCACCCCTTTGAGCCAGGCCAGATTTCCACCACGGCCATGTCGGCTTCTACGTTGAAAAAGCGAAGGGTCTTGGCCGGGTGGCGGTAAGAGTCACGGGCCTTTTCCGCTGACGTGCGGTGGGGAGCGTCAAGAGTATCGTCCAAGCTGTCGGCCTGGGTGTATGCAACGCATAGCGGGGAAAAAGCCAGAACCGCAGCTAGAACAAACGTGATGCGCATGATTTCTCCTATGATGTCACGGGTCAACACGCGTTCCTGTGATCTGCGGTTTGTTATTCGAAGCTCCTCTCTGCTGTGAGTGTTCGCTCACGGTAGGTGGCTCCGGCCATCCAGTTCACTATTATCAGCATCGTATCGCGAGTGGGCAGAGCAACGAAATAGCCTTCTTTATAACGTTCGCTTAAAAAACATCGGCAAAGGGTGCGTTTGGTTCCATAAACTAGGTGCTGGCGCAGGTTCGTCGGCCGCGCCAAGGGCAGGCAATACTATACTGATTAGCTCAGAGGGAGGGCGCGCAGCTGGTCTTCGGTTCCCTTCTACGAGCGGTAGCGGTAGTGCTTCCTAGGAGGCAAGCAGCGTATAGATGGTGGTTTTGTCTAGATCGGCTCGATTGCGATGGTATCCACTTCCGCCCTGCGGAAGCCTTCGCTGGCGAAGGCTTCCTGTGCGCAGGTGAGAAGAAGATGCAGCGTAATCGCCATAATGGCGGGCTTTACAGGTACTTGATTTTTTCCAGCTGCTCTTCAAGCTTGGCCAGTTGTGAACGATAGTCGTCCAGTTTGGCTTTTTCCTTGTCTACCACGGCCTGTGGCGCTTTATCGACAAACTTAGGATTCTTTAATTTACCTTCGGCGCGGCCCACTTCCTTGCGTAGTTTCTCGATTTCCTTAGAAAGACGCTCGATCTCTGCTTCCTTGTCGATCAGCCCGGCCATGGGGACCAAAATTTCCATGTCGCCGACTAGGGCGGTGGCAGAGGCGGGGGCGGAATCCTCTGCGGTCAGCCAGGTAATGGATTCCAGTTTGGCCAGTTTGCAGAGGAAGACTCGGTTGGCGTCCAGCAGGGCCTTGTCGGAGTCTTTACCATTATGCAGATAAATCGGCAGTGCCTTGCCTAGTGGAATGCCCATCTCACCACGGATGTTACGTACCGCGCTAATAACCGCTTTTACCCATTCTGCACCGGTTTCCGCATTGGTATCGATTTTGGCGGGTTCGCTGGCCGGGAAGGGCTGTAACATGATGGTGTCGGTTTTTTCGCCTTTACCTGCCGCCGACGCCTTGCCCGCCAGTGGTCCGACTTTTTGCCAGATTTCTTCAGTGATGAATGGCATAAAGGGGTGGGCCATGCGAAGGATGGCTTCCAGTACGGTCACTAGGGTGCGGCGTGTGCCGCGTTTTTGGGCATCGGAATACTCGTCACCCCACAGTACCGGCTTGGATAGCTCGAGATACCAATCGCAGTATTCGTTCCAGATGAATTCATAGGCGGCGTGGCTGGCCACGTCGAAACGGAAGCTGTCTAGTGCTTCGCTGACTTCCAGTTCGGCCCGCTGTAAGGCGGAGATAATCCAACGGTCTGCCAGAGATAGTTCCACTTCGCTATCGGTGTCGATGCCGCAGTCTTCCCCTTCGGTATTCATCATTACATAGCGGGCTGCATTCCAGATTTTGTTACAGAAATTCCGGTAGCCTTCTATGCGGCCCATGTCCCACTTGATGTCCCGGCCAGTGGAAGCGAGAGACAGGAAGGTAAAACGCAGAGCGTCGGTGCCGTAGGGGTTGATGCCGTCAGGGAAGTCTTTGTTAGTGCGCTTGGTGATTTGTTTTTCTTTCTGCGGCTGCATCAGGCCCTTGGTGCGCTTGTCGATCAGCGCATCTAGGGTGATCCCGTCAATCATGTCCAGCGGATCAAGCACGTTGCCTTTCGACTTGGACATTTTCTGGCCGTCATTGTCGCGGACCAGACCATGAACATAGACCTTCTTGAAAGGCACTTGGTCGGTGAACTTCAGAGTCATCATTATCATCCGGGCAACCCAGAAGAAAATAATGTCGAAGCCGGTTACCAGTACATCGGTGGGATGAAAGGTGCGCAGGGCGTCAGTGTCATCCGGCCAGCCCAGAGTGGAGAAGGTCCACAGGGCGGAACTGAACCAGGTATCTAGGACATCGTCATCCTGGCTCAGGGGGGTATCGCCTAGGTTATTTTCTGCTCGGACCTCTTCTTCGTCGCGGCCCACATAGACGTTGCCGTCGGCATCGTACCAGGCGGGGATGCGATGGCCCCACCACAGTTGGCGGGAGATACACCAGTCCTGCAGATCGCGCATCCAGGAGAAGTACATGTTCTCATAGTTTTTGGGGACGAACTGGATGTCGCCATTTTCCACGGCGGCAATGGCCGGTTTGGCCAGCTCTTCTACGGCGACAAACCACTGGTCGGTCAGGTAGGGTTCGATAACCACACCGGAACGATCACCACGGGGCACCTGTAGGGTGTGGTCGTCCACTTTTTCCAGCAGCCCTAAGGCATCTAGATCGTCTACTACTTTTTTGCGGGCCTCTACACGGTCCAAGCCGCGATAGCCTTCCGGCACTTCGTCATTCAGCGCGGCATCGATGGTCAGGATATTGATCATCGGCAGGTCGTGGCGCTTACCCACTTCGTAATCGTTGAAGTCGTGGGCCGGGGTGATTTTCACGCAGCCGGAGCCGAAGTCCGGGTCTACGTAGTCATCGGCAATAATAGGGATATTGCGGTCAGCTAGCGGCAGGCGAATGCTCTTACCGATCATGTCCTTGTAGCGTGGGTCTTGCGGATGAACGGCTACGGCGGTATCACCGAGCATGGTTTCCGGGCGTGTAGTGGCGACCACCAGGTGCCCGGAGCCATCAGACAGCGGATAGCGGAAGTGCCACATGTGGCCTTGCTCTTCCACGTTCTCCACTTCTAGGTCGGAGATGGCGGTGTGCAGGGCTGGATCCCAATTGACCAGCCGCTTGCCGCGGTAAATCAAGCCTTCCTTGTGCAGACGGACAAACACTTCGCGCACGGCGTTAGACAGACCGTCGTCCATGGTGAAGCGTTCACGAGTCCAGTCTACGCTGGCGCCCATGCGACGCAGCTGGCGGGTAATAGTGCCGCCGGATTCCCTTTTCCATTCCCAGACCTTGTCCAGAAATTTCTCACGGCCTAGCTCGTGACGGTTGGTGCCTTCGCCGGCCAATTTGCGTTCTACCACCATTTGGGTGGCGATGCCGGCGTGGTCGGTGCCCACCTGCCAGAGGGTGTTGCGGCCCTGCATGCGGCGGTAGCGGACCAAGGTATCCATAATGGTGTCTTGGAAGGCGTGGCCCATGTGCAAGCTGCCGGTCACATTGGGGGGCGGGATCATGATGCAGAACGGGTCACCCTGGCCGCTCGGCTTGAAATGACCGGCTTGTTCCCAGTTTTCGTACCAAGACTGCTCAATGCGATCGGGTTGGTAGGTTTTGTCCATGATCACCGCTTCTAACCAGAAAAAATGAGGGCGAATTATAGCGAAGCGGGGCGGGTTCGTCGCGGGTTGTAGGAAAACCCCTTACCTAGGCTGCCAGACGCCTGAAAAGAAAAACGCTTGCCCCCAGAAAGTTTGTAGAGCGATTAGCCTCTGGCATTCCTTCGCAGGGCGGCGCGCAGCTTCAAACGTAGGGCTTTTTCCAGCTTGGGCAGGGCCTCGGCCACTAGTTCATCAATGGCGTTATCAATGTCACGGTTGGTCAACGTTGGGCGTGCTGTTGCTGTTGTTTGCTGAGCGGGAGTGGAAATCGATGGCCCACTGAGGGTGGGGGCGTGTTGGTTAGCGGTGCGGTCTAAGAACGGGTTGGTCCGTTCGCTGGCAAGCTGCCGTATTCGTTGAGCCTCCGGCGGGGTTGCCTCTGCAGATGCTTGTAGCAGCGGCGGCTCAGCATCGTCCAGCAAGGACTGGACATCATCCAGTTCTTTGAGCAAGGCGTGCTTTGCCGTTTCCTTGTTGTCGCTCATAGCCGTGTTGCTCGCAGTAGTGGTCAGCCAAGTTCATGGGTGGTGACGGGGAAGCCTCGGTCCCGGTAGAAACGAAAACGTTCCCGGCCCTGTTGTCGTTCGGCTTCATCGCCGCTGATCATTTCGGCCACCCGCTGAAAGCGGGAGGAAAAGTCGGGCACTCCATCGCTCAGGTTGATCAGTACATCGTGCTGATGGCCTGGGTCGTCACCGAATCCGAGTAATACCGGAGCCTGACCTTCACTGCTTAGTGCGTGGGGCAAGAAGCCTGTTGGGGGAGATTGCCAGAATTGCGCGTCCAGCTGCCGTGCATGGGCCTCATTTTGGCAATGCACATAGACTTGCCGGCCCTGTTTCAGCGCTTTATCGGCAATCCGCCAAGCCAGAGCCTGGCGAACGCCCTCCCCGACTTTACTGCTGAGATAGAAAGTGACTTCAGTCATAGGTAAAAGCCTAGCGGCTGACGCCAAACGCCTGACGCATAGTGTTGTGCCAGGCGTTCGGTGCCTAGCATTAGGCGTTGTCCATCAAATACCGTGTAAGCATAGGCACAGGGCGACCGGTGGCGCCTTTGCTCATGCCGCCGCTGATCCAGGCGGTGCCGGCGATATCCAGATGCGCCCATTTTACTTCTTTGGTGAAGCGGGAGAGGAAGCAGGCGGCGGTGATGGAGCCTGCTTTGGGGCCGCCAATGTTTTGCATGTCGGCAAAGGGGCTGTCCAGCTGGCCCTGGTACTCATCCCACAGGGGCATCGGCCAGCCGCGGTCGCCGGTTTCTTTACCCGCGGCGAGCAGAGCTTCGCTGAGGTCATCGTCGTTGGAGTAGACTGCCTGGGCGTGGGCGCCGAGGGCGACAACGCAAGCGCCGGTCAGGGTGGCGATGTCGATGACTGTGTGTGGTTTGTGTTTTTGCTGCACGTAGGTCAACGCGTCGCACAGTACCAGTCGACCTTCAGCATCGGTATTGAGAATTTCCACGGTCTGGCCGGATAGGGTTTTGACGATATCTCCCGGGCGAGCGGCGCGGCCATCGGGCATGTTTTCCGCCGCTGCCACGACGGCAACTAGATGGATAGGCAGGTCCAGTTCGCACACAGTTTTTACTGAGCCGAAAACACTGGCAGCGCCGCCCATGTCATATTTCATCTCATCCATGGTGGCGCCGGGCTTTAGAGAAATGCCGCCGGTATCGAAGGTGATCCCTTTGCCGACCAGGGCAACCGGGCCTTGCTTGGTGGGTTTGGCGCCCTTGTATTCCATCACAATGATTTTGGCCCTGGCGTTCGGAGCCTTTGGCTACCGCGTGGAAGGCTCCCATGCCCATTTTTTCTGCCTGAGCCTGGCTCAATACTTTCACCGTAAGCTTTTCATATTCTTTGCCCAGATCCCGAGCTACCCCGCTCAGATATTCCGGGTAGCAATCGTTGGGAGGCAAATTGCCCAAATCTCGAGCTACGTTGACCCCAAGGCCCACGGCTTTGCCTGTTTTGTGTGCTTTCGTAAGGGTAGTGTCCTTCTCGGCATGCCAGAAGGTCAGTTTGGCTAGGTTGCTGGCCGGTGCCGGCTTGCTACGGTAGTTGTCGAAACGGTAGGTGCTTTCTTCTACTACACGGCTGCCTTCGCGGACTTGCCACTCCAGTGTTTGTGTGTGTGTGTCATCAAGCAGCCACATAGCCTGCTTAACCGGAGAGCTGGCCAAGGTTTTGGTGGCCTTGTGTACCAATGAGAGCCAGCCTTGGTCGCTGAGTGGGCTATCACCGGTGCCGACCAGCAGCAGGCGGTCAGCGTTAAGGTCTTGGGGCGCGTGCAACCAAACAAGCTGCCCCTTGCTAGCATTGAAATCGCCGGCCTTGGTGAACTGACTAATTTGCTCGCGAGTGGCGGAGGGCAAGGCCTGAGGAAGGTCATTTTTTTTGCCTAGCAATACCACTAGCGCATCTGCTTTGCTTTTCTCCAAGGGCCTGTTGCTTACTGCGAAGTCCATGCTTTCTCCAAATTGATAAAAGGGTGGGGCGCGATTCACCCGATAAATAAAGGAAATAGTGGGCCGTCACGCAAGGAAACGCAATCTGCGAAGGAGCCCAGGCGACCACCTAATTGAAAGGGAATTATCACCTTTGTCTAGCTCTCAGTTACACTAGGCGGCATTCACTGCTGCCGCAGGCGTTTTTGCCCGGCGGTGTGTGCCGCGCTGCGGGCCACCTGCCTGCCTTTATTCTGCTCGGCACGTTTTGCAGACAGCAATGAGTGGGCCTTCCTTTGATTCTTCATCGATATATTAACCGGCAAGTGTTTATGACCACAGTGCTGGTCACCTTTATTCTAGTAATGGTGCTGGTCAGTGGCCGCTTTATCAAATATTTAGCAGAGGCCGCCGCCGGTCAAATCGCTGCCGATGCTTTGTTCCTAGTGATGGCATTCCGAATGCCGGAATTTCTGCAAATGATCGTTCCCTTAAGTTTGTATGTCGCCCTGTTGTTGGTGTTGGGGCGTATGCACATGGATAACGAAATGGTGGTGTTACAGGCCGGAGGGCAGGGCAATGGCCGTGTGGTGCGCTCGTTGGTGGTGCCCATATTGATGGCCACCATGCTGGTAGGCATGTTTTCACTCTATGTGACCCCGCGGGGGGACGCAGAAGTAAACCGGATTTTTGAAGAACAAAAGGACCGGTCGGTGCTGGAATTGCTCACCCCGGGCCGTTTTCACGTAAAAGGCTCCAGTGATTCCCAGCGTGCTACTTACGCGGAGCATTTGAACCGGGAAAAAGGCGTGCTGGAAAATGTGTTTGTGGCCGATGCGCGTTTTGAAAGCCAAGGTGGGGCAGGAAGGTTGTTAACTGTCTGGGCGAAAAGCGGCAAGCTGGTGGTGGAAGATGGCATCAGTTATCTGCTGCTGACCGATGGTCTTCAGTATCAGGGTAAGCCCGGGCAGCTGGATTATAAGGAAGTGGGATTCAAGGAAGCCCGGGTTCGTATTGGTGGCGAAAAAACCGATAGTCGTCCGCCCAAGGTGCGTGGCCGCTCCACCCAAGAATTGATGGAGCAGCAGGCCGACAACAAAGAGGCACTGGCTGAACTGCAGTGGCGCATCTCGCTAATCCTCACCGTTCCGATCATGGCATTGGCGGCGATCCCCTTGGCGAGGGTTAATCCCCGACAAGGGCGTTTCTATCGATTAATTCCGGCCGTATTAGGTTACATGCTTTATGTGGGCATGTTGCTGGTATGCCGCAGTGCCATTGAAGATCACAAGGGGGTGCTGCCCTGGTACTTGAGCATGGTCTGGATCCATGTGAGTGCGGGGCTAGTTGTCTTCCTCCTTTATTTCGGCGCTCGCCTATTCCGGCGGAGGGCGCGCCCATGAAATTGCTCAAGCGTTACTTTTGGCGGGCGGTGATGATTCCGACCTTGGCCATTCTGTTTATTATCGTCGGGCTGGATTGTTTGTTCGGCTTTATCTATGAACTAGAGTTCCTGCGGGGCAACTATCAGGTGATGGAGGCCTTGCAGTTTATTCTGACCACCACACCGCGACGATTTTACGAATACATGCCTATGGCGATTCTGTTAGGCACCCTGATTGGTTTGAGCTTACTAGCGAACAGTGGTGAACTGTCGGTGATTCGAGCGGCGGGCGTGTCTACCCTGAAGGTGAGCTGGCTGGTGCTGCGTCCGGTGTTGGTGCTGATCATCTTGTCTATTCCGCTGGGTGAATATCTCACCCCCTATAGTGAGCAGGTGGCGCAGAGTAATCGTTCCATGGCCGAGGGGGGCGGTGAAGCCTTGCGCTCCAAATACGGCTATTGGCACAGGGAAGGGCCGGAGTTTATTCATATCAATGCGGTGCAGCCCAATGGGGTGTTGCACGGTTTGACCCGTTACCGTTTCAGCGATGGGCAGAAGCTGACGGAAACCCAGTACGTGAATCGGGCTATCTATCAGGGAGAATCCTGGTCATTGGAAGGTATTCAAGGCACCCGGTTGTTTGCTGATCATGTCGAGACTTACCAGAAAGATCAGGGGGAATGGCAAACGGAGCTGACCCCGCAGTTGCTGAGTATTGTGGTGCTTAAGCCCGACAACTTGGCGTTAGTGAAGTTGCTGGAATATACCCGTTATCTGAAACGGCAAGGTTTGGAAACGGCAGACTACATGCTCAGTTTCTGGCAGAAACTGTTCATGCCATTGGCGACTATCGGCATGGTGCTAATCGCTATTTCTTTTGTGTTCGGCCCCCTTCGAGAAGTGACCATGGGGTTGCGATTGACGGCAGGCATCGTGGCTGGGCTGATTTTCCACTACGGCCAGCAATTCTTTGGCCAACTGTCGCTGGTATTTCATACTGACCCGTTGCTAGCCGCTATTCTTCCCCCGTCATTGTGTTTGGTGCTGGGGATCTGGTTGTTGCAGCGAGTGCGTTGATGTGACCGGCTAGCGGGCACCTGGCCACATGGATGTGCCCACGCAGGGGCCAATGAACGATGCGCCACCCCTGTGATCATGTGATCTATCACTTCATCGATAATGACGACTAGCTGAAACTGGAGCATGCTCGCTTTGCGGTTGACCAGCGGTTGCGTGCATTCGATGCTGGCGGAGCCCGCGTTGCATCCCCTGTGAATTGAGGATGCCAATGTCGCTGTCCTTCACAAAGTTGGCCTCAATTCAGGCCGTCGGGATGACGTGATGGCAATCAAAATTGCGTTCGATGAATGTAAAGGCTGGAAAAGCTGTGAAGGGCTGGTATACTCGCGCCCCACTGCCAGAGTGGTGGAATTGGTAGACACGACGGATTCAAAATCCGTTGCCTTCACGGGCGTGCCGGTTCAAGTCCGGCCTCTGGTACCAAATGGCAGTGCGGTAGCATCCGAGAGAGTCCTCGATAAGCTATAAAAACAGTAGGTTATATGAGGCTCTCTTCCGCTACCGTCCGATAGAGTTTGTTGACATCTGGCCCCACCTGGGGCCAACTTTGGGGCCAACATCCAAGCCCAAAGACGGCGAAAGCCATGGAAACCAACAAACTCAGCGACGTAAAAATCCGCGCAGCAAAGCCCCAGGACAAGCTCTACAGCATCTCTGATGGTGAGGGGATGTTCCTGGAGGTCTCCCCCAAGGGCGGCAAGTGGTGGCGCTTCAAATATCGCTTCAATGGCAAACAGAAGCGGCTCTCTCTCGGTACTTATCCCAGCACAAGTCTCAAGGTGGCCCGCGACAAGCGACAGCAGGCCCGAGAGCTGCTCGCCTCCGGAGTTGACCCCGCTCAACAGCGTAAAACCGAAAAGTTGGCCACAGAAACAGCCTTGCGCAATACCTTTGCCGGGGTGGCGGAAGAGTGGGCGCAGAACAAGGTTCGGAGTGAGAAGTGGACGCCGACAACGGAGAAGAAGCGACGCATCTGGCTGGATAACGGTCTTATGCCCTATCTGGGCAGTCGGCCAATATCGGAAATCACCACTGCGGAGCTGTGGGGCGTCCTCCAGCACACCCAAAAGACCAGCGGCTATACCGCAAACCGCCTGAGAGGCATGGCCTCCGAGATCTTCAATTTCGCCATGGCTACTGGCCGTGCGGATAGCAACCCTGCCTTGCCTCTACAGGGGCAAATCGCCGTCAAAAAGGAAAAGCATCGTCTGGCGATCTTGGAGCCGGAAGAGGTCGGCAAGATGCTGCGTGCTATTGATGGCTGTCAGGCTGCGGCAACTACCAAGGCGGCAGCTAGGTTGGCCCCGCTGGTGTTTGTCCGGCCAGGAGAGTTGCGTCATGCCGAGTGGTCGGAAATCAATCTAAAGAGGGCTCTTTGGAGCATCCCGGCAGAGAAGATGAAGATGCGGGAGTCACATGTGGTTCCCCTGTCTCGACAGGCCGTTGCCATCCTCAAGGAAATCCAGCCTCTCACAGGCAATTCAGGCTATGTCTTTGAAGGCACCAAGCCTGGGGAGCCGATCAGCGATAACACTCTCAACAAGCTGCTCAAAACTCTCGGGTATAAGGGCAAGATGACACAGCACGGGTGGCGGGCGATTGCTCGTACCTTGCTTGATGAAGTATTGGATGTCCGAGTGGATTGGATTGAGCATCAGTTGGCTCATTCTGTCCGGGATGCTAACGGTCGAGCCTATAACCGCACTTCGCATCTTGAAGGGCGAACGGGGATGATGCAATTGTGGGCTGATTATCTCGATAAATTGAAAGCAAGTAAGTAACGGTTTTTGCATAAAAACGTTCTGGATAAACGTCATGAACGCGGAGCGAGCTCTTGCCTGGGGCTTGGTGTAATGGAATGCAACTTATAAGTGGGAAGTGTATTTAGAGGGGGGGGAATGGAAAGGCAGCTGTTTAGGTACGATGAGATCGTCGAAGGTGACATTGATACCCAGAGCAAGGTAATGAAATTGCTGTTGGCTGGGGAGATCCCGGCTTTTGTCAAAGCAAGTAACCCATACTCCGTCATTCAAGGGTATGTCGGTGACAAAATCCGTAATCCGGATAATTACTTCCTTTACGAACCAGTAAAACAAAACAATGTTGCTGCCTTCCGCTTGGGGGGTGAGGCGCTAGAAAAGCTTGCCAAGTTGGGAGAGGTAGATTGCCAGTATTTTGATGAGGGGCTAGGTTTTGATAATGATGGGCGACCTGTCAGGTATTTAACAATAACACGTAACTATGTTCCCGGGATGAAAAGCATATTCTCGGATATGGCAATACCTCAAGATGAACTTGAAAGTCTGAAAGCTGGAGGAGTTTACAAAGACGAGGAATGTGAATCTCGATTCGATTTAGCTATTTATCCCAAGATTCGCTACGAGAGTAATATTTCAGGGCTTGCCGTTGGTCGCCTGTTTAATGACCGACCATTGGACGGGATATTTGCATTCTCGGTAGATTTTATCGATCTGTTGATTCGTGCTTTGAGGTCTCCAGGCGCGGAGCCTATAAATGTATCGAACGGCACAACGTTTCATGCTGAAGTGCTAAAATCTATCAAGGCCGTAGGTGTTTTCTCGTTTCCTTATCTTTCGGCAACAGTTGCAGATGAGTCTTGGCGGCTTAAAGGTTGTCGGCCGACATGGCATGGCAGTGAAGTTGTCATAGATGCTCAGAGCGGGAAGGAAATGCTTTGCCGGCCAAGAGTCAGACATGAATACAAGTTATGTGATTACGCTCTTGGTGCCGACTATCTAGAAAATGGTGCTTCATCATCTATCGTTCCTGAGCCTAGAAGAATATCGGTACGGGCGTCGCAGCTACTTTTTCTGGCTGGAGACAGGGATGCATTGACTTGTGAGAAAGTTGATGAGCTTGACACCGAGTGTGGAGAAGAAGCACAGGAGGAAAGTTCATATGAAAGACCAGAAGTCCCGCCAGAAACCCCGTTTTACGAAAGTTTCAATGATGTAGATGGATTTCCTGAAAGTAGGGAAATGGCTATTCAGTGGATTTGCGAGGTTGCAAAGGTCGAGGAACGCCAGTTATCGAACGCGGACAAACTTATTGATTATGTGGCCATTGCAATCTGCACATGGAAGCAGCCTCTTATAAGTGGGAAGGCGGATACAGATTATTGCCTCCAGCTTATGCATGCATTACCGAAAACGCATCCTAGTTATTCGAAGAAACTTGTGAGATTAATCACCCTTCGTTTTCAGAGCTCCACAAAAACTTCTGCCGGAAAAGGGAGGGGTTTGAAGGTAAGGAGTAAGGATG
>OJFR01000420.1_pt1 | contig 14193 bp, 5 predicted proteins | sample 1594121 | NCBI WGS metagenome assembly OJFR01 (sample SAMN05416812, study PRJEB24817) | seawater metagenome | isolation source: Sea water | place: Canada:Atlantic | collected 2013-07 | reverse complement strand
ATAAGAGACAGAGATAAATTAGCTTATGAAGCAGAGTTAGCTTTTCAACGATTAATTTTAATATTCTTGATCACTTGTTTTTTAATTCTAGGGCTTGCTGCATTTGTCATGTATAAGAATTCCAAAGCAAAAAAAATGGCGGAGGGCGAATTGGAAAAGAAAAATGCTATTCTCGAAAAATATATAGAATCCAATATTCAGCTGGAACAGTTTGCACATATTGCATCGCATGATTTAAAATCGCCATTACGAACAGTTGGAAGTTTTTCTAGTTTATTGAAGCGAAGAGCAAAGGATAAATTGAATGAGAATGAATTGGAGTACCTTGACATGATTAGCAATGCTGCTAAATTAATGTGGAATTTGGTGGATGATTTGATGACATATTCTCAAGTTAATTCTCTACAAATGAACTTAACTCCAAATAATGCAAATCATTTAATAGAAGACGTTTTGGCTAATTTGGATTTTTCTATCAAAGAAAACAATGCGCAAATCAACGTTTCAAATTTACCTGAAAAAATCATGGTGGATGAAACGAAAGTGCGTCAAGTTTTTCAAAACTTGATTTCCAATAGCTTGAAATTTATGTCCCCTGGCACCACACCAAAAATCAATATTAATTGTGTTTCAGAAAATGGATTTTGGAAATTCTCTGTCCAAGATAATGGAATTGGAATTCCAAATGAATATTGCGACAAAATTTTCAAACCATATAAACAATTACATACGAAAGATAAATTTGAAGGAACGGGAATGGGCTTAGCAATTTGTAAGAAAGTTGTAGAAAAGCATGGTGGAAATATTTATGTTGAAAGTGAAGTGGGGAAAGGAACAACTTTTTATTTTACGATTCTCTCGACTTTAAAACAGGAAGAGTATAAAGAAATTTTAGAGGAAGCTGTAGCTTAGTTTTTTTTCAAAAAAAGACTTTATATAAAAAGCGCCAAATTCTTATTTTTAGAATTTGGCGCTTTTATCTTTTTGAATAAATTATTTCACAAATGCCTTCGTCGTCAATTCATTCCCATTAGAAATAGTCAATTGATATACTCCCTTTGGCAAACTTGCAACACTATGTACACGTGATATTTTTTCTGTACTTTTCTCCATTACAAAATTCATAATCCGTTGTCCTTTCACATCTGTAATCATTACTTCCAAGTCTCCATTAAATGAACTTTCAAAAGTAAAATTTAAATCATCTTGAACTGGATTTGGAAAAACATCTAACTCACCTAAAGTCTTAGGCAAATTAAAAATAGCATCTACCAATTTTTGATTCTCGTATGCACCCATATCTACTCCATCTACTCGAGAAAGACCTTCGAGGTCTGTCGTTGGTGCTCCAGCTTCGATCCCTGCATCGATACATGGGCTTCCATTAGCTAAGTGGTAATCTTCATCATCAAAATCAACAAAAACTGGATCTTCGCCAGGCAAATCATTAGTACCTACTAGCTCATTTACCATACTCAAGTCTGCACTTAAATTACCTCCATTTGAAACTAAAATTGGTGCTCCTTCTTCTATTTCATAATCATTTCCATCAGGATTATTAAAAATTGTATTTTGTATAGTCAATGTTGAACTCCCTTCATCTCCAAGTTTCCAATGAGAAATTCCAGCGCCAATTGCTCCTGAATTATTTACTAATGTACAATTAATCAAATCTATCGTAGCAGTAATCGTATCATTAGTATTAATAGAGATTCCTCCACCAATCCCCATTGAGATATCGGTATTAAAATTGTTTTGGAATACAACATTTTTAAGAACGGCATTTGAATTTGCAAGGTTAATCCCTGCACCTTGACTTGCAGATAAGTTATTTTCCAATATTGTATTTTCAATAGTTAAACTAGGTATTGGAGCCGAAGTACCAGGTTCACCATCTCCACTAATATTAATAGCTCCACCAGTAGTAGCAGCATTTAAGGAATAGGTACAATTTATAATATTAATCGTAGCACTATCATTTTGGTTATAATTTGCTCCTCCATTTCCAGCTTCATTTTCTGAGAAAGTGCAATTAGTAAAATTAGAAGTAGAACCGAATCCATTGGTAGTTGCTCCACCTGAAGTAGCAGCTTCATTATTTGTAAACTCACAATCAGTTAAATTAACTATAGATTGGGAATCATATGATCCCAATGCCCCTCCAAATGCAGCCATGTTTTCATTAAAAGTACAGTTAACCACATTTACTGGATCAATAGCATCGTCATTGCCATTTCTAATTTTCAAGGCTCCACCAGAAGAATTAGGAGCAGAGTTAAAAGAGAAATTACAATTCATAATATTACTTGCGGTAGACCCATTGTAAATAGCACCCCCTCGTCCGCCAGTTCCACCATTATTTGCAATATTGCCTACAAAATCACAATCACTAACTGTAGCTACTCCTGAGAGAATGTAGATTCCTCCACCAAATCCACCAAAGTTATTTTCGAAAACACAATCTTCTATGATTATTCCTGTTGCTGTTGCAGCACCACGAGGATACAAGGCTCCTCCAAAGTATCCATAGTTTTGGGTAAATGTACAATTTCGTATAGCTGGAGCGCCATAAGTAAGTATACCTCCTCCTCTTCTATCATTTCCTGCTCCTGTTCCTGGATCAGTATTCCCATTTCTGAAAGTGAATCCATCAACTGTAGATGCAGTTGTAACTGTATCAGTCAACCACATCACATGAAGCGAATTATCATCCTTGAAAGTATCCCAGTCATTATCTACATCATTATCAAGATGATCACCAGAAAGAATCGTTTCATTAGTTTCCCAATCTCTTTCGGAAAGCATGGATTCTGTTCCCACAAATCCACCATACAATGATAAATCATGCGGAAAAGTAAAAAAGGAAGCAGTATCAGCAGTTGCACCTCCTGGTTTGTATGTTCCTGCTGCTACCCATATCTCATCGCTTGTCGAGGAGTTAGTAAGTGCGTCTGTTAAATCGCTATAGGCATTAGCCCAAGACGTTCCATCATTGGCACCTGTTGCGTCACTTTTAACAAAAGTTTGAGCAGTTAATTGATTTGCACATAACAATGCAATTACAAAACTTGTAAGGATGTAAATTTTATTCATTTTGAAGATGGTTAGTTTAGTGAAAAGATTTTTTTTAAAGAAAAGTTTTGTCGGTAAATTTTCTACGATTTGAATTATAAAAATGCTGCCTATAATTCAACTTTCAGCAAAAAAAACTATTGATAAAGGTATTTTTTTTATGTTATGACGTTAGGTTGCTAATTCATTTTCACAAAAAATAGAATCTACATGCGAACGATTTTATGAGTGGAAATGGAGTTGCCATTTTTAATTTTCACAAAATAAATTCCTCTAGCTAAATATTGAAAAGAAGTTAATTCAAAAATGGTTGTTGCATTTTCAATTTGAGTTTCCCAAATTCTTTTTCCTTGCAAATCAATCAATTCCAAGCTCACTCCTAAAGGAACATTTTTTATAAAAATAGTTGCATCACTTGGATTTGGATAAACTTCGATTGGATTTACTTGACTCAAATTATCTGTTGGAGTCGCTTCAGGGTCACACTCCAAAAAGCCTCCCTCTATAAAATAATAATCTTCCATTTGCAATAATTGCTTTGGAGAAAAATGAACTCGGCAAAACTTTCGAGAATAAGACATGATATTTTCAGGGTCAGGGTTGTATGGGTTTTGTTGATTATCTAATTCCGTCCCAATGTACTCACAAGAAGTATTGACGATATCATTGGAGAGCTTAGGATCGGCAGGGGTATCACATAATAAATCTCCTGCGATGGAACAGTTCGTTCCATTTGCATGCTCATCCCCATTAGAAGTTGAGTGTGTATGCAAAAGTGAAAAAGAATGTCCTAATTCATGAGCTAAAGTGCTGCTATTTGTAGAGCAACCTTTATCCATCAGCAATCTATTTTTAATATCGAAATTATAGGCGTATCCACATAAATCCTCTTGGTCACCATTAACAATCTTCACCAAATTTGGAACAAAGTATATATTAAGCGCAGTTGGATTATCATTAATATCACAAAGCCCTTCATCTGCATTTTTCACAAAAGTTACATAGTTGTTATCATATATATAATTGATGACACCACATTGAACAAAATGGATATTAGCCTCAGCATATACATCATTGACTATAGCTAATTCATCAAATACATCTGATGAATCGATTGCAAGTGCTCCATTACTGGCTCCAATAATATGAATTTTTACAGGTACATCTGCTGCTGCGGTTCGAGTTTTGACGAAGGTTTGCGATCTTTGTTTTTGAACAAAATCATAAGTTGTTGATTGCTCAACAATGGTAGTTCCACAATCATCATTCGATTGAGAAAAACCAGTTACTGAAAAAAGAAAGAATACAATTAGAAAAAAAGTTCTTGTTATCATTATGGAATGATTTTCTAAAAATTTAAAAAATTATCAGTAACAAATATATAAAATCCTAAGCATAATAAATGACCAAAAAAATGCATATTATAAAAAAACAACATCTCAAATAGGAATTGATTTTATGAAAAAAGGGTGAATAGAAAAAGCATATCTACTAGAGATAAATAAATCTAAGCTTCTACGAGCTCTTTTTATATTATCAAACTACTTACCTTATTTCCCCGTTCATTCCTTACCTTTGAACCCTTTAAAAAAATGGTTGTTTACTATCCAGTTTTAAGAACCTAAACTTCCACTAAAATAATTTCATCCTATTGAAACCATTATTCGTCCTCAATAAATATTTTTTCAAATACAAATGGCATTTGCTGATTGGTTTCCTAATGGTTACCGCAGCTAACTTTTTTAATGTACTCAAACCTCAAATGGTTCGGAATGCATTGGACTTAGTCGTGGACAATTTGCAAATATTTCATTTGTATGATGGGTTTGATTTGCAAACTACTTTCTTTCAAGAGTTTGGAAAAACACTTTTATTTTTTGGAGTGCTGGTTTTAATTCTTGCTGTGATTCAAGGTGTATTTATGTATTTTATGAGGCAGACGATCATAGTTATGTCAAGGTTGATTGAGTACGATATGCGGAAAGAAATTTTTCAACACTACGAAGATTTAAGTCTTGCTTTTTATAAAAAAAATAATACAGGCGACTTGATGTCTCGAATCACGGAAGATGTGACGAAAGTGAGAATGTATGTTGGACCAGCGATTTTATATGGATTTAATCTGACGACTTTGGTTATTATGGTGGTGGCGTCGATGTTAAGTGTGAGTCCCGAATTGACACTATATGCTTTGGCTCCGATGCCGGTTTTATCTCTTTCGATCTATTATGTAAGTAATTTGATCAATAAAAAAAGTATGGGCATACAAGTCCAATTGGCCACTTTAAATAGTACCGCACAAGAAGCTTATTCTGGGATTCGTGTAGTTAAATCTTATGTGCAAGAGGTTCAGATGGGAAAATTCTTTTTAAATGAAAGTCAAACCTACATGGACAAATCGCTTGATTTGGCAAAGACGAATGCTTTCTTTTTCCCCTTAATGGTACTATTAATAGGCATCAGTAATATTCTGACAGTTTTCATGGGTGGTGTTTTAGTAGCGAAAGGAACAGTTACACCGGGGAACATTGCAGAGTTTGTGATTTATGTAAATATGTTGACTTGGCCAGTTACCGCAATAGGTTGGGTAACTTCTATTATCCAACAAGCGGCAGCTTCTCAAAGTCGAATCAATAATTTTTTAGATATCAAACCTGATATTGTGAATCCAGTTAAAAATGGAGAGCCGAAAAAATTACAAGGTGATATTGAATTCAAAAATGTGTCTTTCACCTATCCAGATTCAGGAATTGTTGGTCTGAAAAATGTTTCTTTCCACTTGAAACGAGGAGAGAAAATGGCAATCATTGGAAAAACGGGTTCTGGCAAAACTACCATTGCTGATCTTTTAGTGAGAATGTATGATATTGATTCAGGAGAAATTTTGATAGATGGAATAGCTATTAATCAAATGGATTTGGCGAATTTGCGAGAGCGAGTTGGATATGTTCCTCAAGATGTTTTTCTCTTTTCAGATACGATTGGTGGCAATGTGGCTTTTGGAAACCGAGAAGCTAGTCAAGAAAAAATTGAACAGTATACTAAATATGCAGCAGTCTATGATGACATTGCTGTTTTGCCAGAAGGCTTTGATACAATGGTGGGTGAACGAGGGGTAACACTGTCTGGTGGGCAAAAACAAAGGATTTCTATTGCCCGTGCATTTATCAAAGATCCTGACATTGTCATCCTTGATGATTGCCTCTCTGCAGTCGATACCAACACCGAACAACAGATCCTAGGCTACATAAATGGAGCTATTGCTGACCGAACAAGTATCACCATTACCCATAGAATATATGGACTTCTGAGTTTTGATAAAATAATTGTTTTGGAGGAAGGTGGTATCTCAGAAGCGGGGAATCATGAGGAACTGTTGGAGAATAAGGGTTTCTACTATGAAATGTACGAAAAACAACGTTTAGAAGAGTAAGAAATAAAAGTGTGATATTTTTTTAGTTTCAAATTCAAATATTTACATTTGTACAGAATAAATAATATTCGAAGACTATTTTTTCATTCAAACTAACGAATCGTGGATAACGAAAACCAAAGAAAGTTCGAAAGTGTGTTTTCCAAGAAAGTAAGAGCTGGTAAGCGAAGAACTTATTTTTTTGATGTGCGCCAAACTAAAGGTGATGACTATTATCTAACTCTCACCGAAAGCACCAGAAGAATCAATGGTGATGGATATGAGAGACACAAAATTTTTCTTTACAAAGAAGACTTCAATCGTTTTCAAGGAGGATTAAATGAGGCTATTGATTATATCAAAACTGAATTGATGCCTGATTATGATTACGAAGAATTTGATAGAAGACAAGCTGAGTGGGAAGAGAAAAGAGCTGCTATGGAAGCAGGAACTTATGTTGAGCCTGAAGAAGAAAGTACAACAACTGAAACGACGGAAACAACAACAACAACTGAAACATCGTCAGAAGAAGTGGTAGAGGAGAAGGAGATTGAATCAGAAGACGATATTTCTTGGTAAGAAATGTGATTTGATTTTAAATAGGTTATTTGAAAAGCACTCTGACATCAGGGTGCTTTTTCTTTTTTTACGTGGATAATTCCACTTTTATTTTATCGCGTTCCTTTTTTCTATGAGCATTTTATTTCTTGGAAAAAGATAGCCGTGTCAAGGATTCATCCCTGACACGGCTTTGATATTAAAATGGTTTTGTATTTTATATTACAATAAACTTACGGACAATAATTTCTTCTCCCATTTTCATTTTAATAAAATAAGTCCCTGGAGAGAAATCTTGCACGTTTATTTTTTGTTGGAAAAAACCTTTAGGTTGATTCGTGTTTGGAAGAACTGATTTTTCCAATTGACCAAAAGCATTAAAGATGTCCAACTGAATCGAAATTGTTTCTTTTAAATTGATATTGATAAAAATATTTTCGTTCGTTGGATTTGGAAAGATTTGTAAAATTGATGTTTCCGCTTTCCCTTCAAAAATTAGATTTACATCAAAAATGTTTTCTTCCTCATCGTAGGCAACCGCTTCTGTTTTGGAAGAATTAATTTGTATCATTTCACTTAAATTCCCTTTTTGTTTTGCTTTGAATTTCAGGAAAAATAACGGTTCGTTTTCCGTGATGTTTTTTCCTTCAGGAGTAGTCCAAGCAACGGTCAATTTTCCGTTTTCCAAAAATCGAGTTCCAATATTTTGTTCCACCATATTTTCCAAAACTCCTTTTTCAAATCCTGTAAAACTTAATTTTGCTTGATCAAATTCGAAGGTGAATTGATAAGCTACCATTTCTTTAAAGTCTTTTGCTCGGATAGGAATGATGAATTCCTCTTCGGTTTTAATCTCTTGATTATCAGTACTTAAAGTTAATCTTTCATTTCTATTCCGTGTTTCTGCATCTAATAAATTCCACGGTTGAACTGAATTATTAACATCTCCTATTTTGATTCCAATCATGTCGTAATTACGATTAGCATCTAAATTATTAATACTAATTTGTTCAGGAATATTGCTTGACCAAGGTTGAGTTGGATTTGCAAAAACGAAACTTCCATCTACAATTTTCCAGGATTCATTATCGGGGAATTCTAAAATATTCAATAATATCAGAGATCGAATAATCACCATATCCAATGCCGTTATTTCTCCTGAATTATTAACATCGGCAGCCAATAATTTATAAGGAGAGTCTAGATACTCTATGCCTAAAATATGTTTTCGAATAAATACAATGTCTTGCGTGGTAACTCCATTCCAAGGGTTGGTATTCTTTTCGAAATTTAGAGTAAAATCCTCATTAGGAGTTAGATCTTCAAATGAAAAAGTGCCTACTGAATTAGTTGTCATGGTGGAAGAAATGTTCCCTCCCAACAATACATTTACATTTGCAACACCATCACCATATTCAGTTTTAACGGTACCGCCTATTGTATAAAAGTGAACATCTATGTTATTAATTACCTCGTTAGTAATGATAGGTTCATTATAATCAAAATAGATAGATGCTTGATTACTCACCTCAGTTCCCACAGCTTGGCCTGGAAATAAATCAATATTAAAACTAACCCATCCTTGACTTTCCTCTCCATTTGTTAAGCTATCCACCAAATAAATATTTTCAAAAGTAAAAACCAATACATTGGTTCCTTCAAACTCTACTTGCATATCATGGCTTGCGTTAAATCCTCGAATAGTTGTTACATCTAAGTGAGCATCATCTAATGTATCTCGAACCACTACAGTATAAGCTGTATCCGTACCTACATTCTGAAAATGGATCACATAATCCATGATTGTATCATCTTCATAAATGGATCCTCCCAAAGTAGTTTCACCAACAAAATTTTCTTTGATATTTGGATCGTATGATCCCGTAACTGTTCTGTCCCAAGCAAGGCAATTATTAATTGGATTAACATCTTCTAAGATTGGATTCACCTTGGCTTCGGAATGTATCACCGTACCGAGTGGAGTAGAAGCAGGAACAGCCATTCGCCACATTATTTTTCTACATTCACCAGGTTGAAGATAATTTAGATCCCACGAAAAAGTATTACTTGTAGCATCATAGCTATAAGTTGGAGCTATAGTATTTCCATAGACTGGGAAAATTTCAGGCCATGGAGATTGGTTAGAAAAAATAGGATCGTGAACAAAAGTTGCTACTGCATCTTTTACATCATCGCTATAATTACATATTTGAATACAATTAAATTGTTTAAACCCTGGTCTTGCATTTCCTGTGAATTTTGAAATGCAGAGATCAAATGATTTTCGAACGACATAAAAATGGTTATTCTCGGAGGTTGTCCCATTTCCATTTAAGGTAACACTATAATTTCCTGAAGCTGGACACAGAAAATTTACTTCTGTGCTACCAATATATTCAACAGAATAAGTACCATCATCTACTACAAATTCATAATATCCCGTGGAATCGGTTAATGTATAAATACCTAGCGGTTCTAACTTTATCATAACCATTTCTATTCCTTCCATAGAAATATCATAGGTACATGTTGTATCTGGATCATTGACAACATATCCGCTGATCAAAACTTTGCAAGAAATATCTTCGTCGATATAGAAATTTTGGTGCTTACTACAATTATTATCTAGGTCAGTTAATGTTACAGAATACCATCCTTGAGCTAACCCAGAAATACTATTAGTCGTTTCACCCGTACTCCATGCGAAAGCAGGATTAGCAAGAGTGGTATTAACAGAAGCAGTTCCATCTTGAATATCACAGGTGGCTTGAGAAGTATTCAATATCATATCAAAACCATTATTGTATACTTCCACAATTTGGGATGTAGTACAGCCATTGTTCTGATTAGTAACAGTTACTTCAAATGTACCTGCCACATTTCCTGAGATAATAATAGCAGAATCTGTAGCGGAGTAATTATTCGGACCAGTCCATTGGTAGGTCATGTTTCCTTGGTTTTGAAGAATTACCGCAACTTCAGCTGTGAAATTATTGGTACAATTAAGTTCCAATGAATTGCTAGTGAGGGAGAAGATTGGTTCAGCGGTGTCTATAATTATTTCTACACTTTCTTCAGAAATACAACTTTCAGTTAAATCAAATAATCTTAAAGTATAAATACCAGGCTGAGTGACCGATAATATGGTATCATTAGATATCATTAAATTAGATTCATTGAACCATTGGAAAATTAACTCTCCTCCATTTACGCCATAAGAATTACTTGGATCTAATAACACAAAATTATCAATACAATTGAATCCTCCTGTTTGATTGATTTGAATAATTGGACTAGTAGTTGGGTTGATAACTGTTGTACTACCCGTTGTTGAGCAGCCAGTCAATGTATCTGTCAATAGAAGCATATATGTCCCTATAGTTTCTATCGCGGGAACAGCAGCAGTCTCTTCGCCTGGGAGAATACTTCCATCTAAGGTTGTCCAAAGAAAAGTATAATTTGGACTATATGTTGATAAGGTGATTGCGAACAAATTCGTTGTGGAACTCAAACAAGATAATGGATACTCTGGATCAACAGTTAAAACTTCGGCAAATGGATAAATAAGAATTTCATCGGAAAAAGTACATGCATTAATATTATCCGTTATGGTCAGTTGATAAGTACCCACGGCATCTACAAATGGATTTTCCGTATTTGCACCTGAAGTAATATTACCATTAAGCGTTGTCCAAGCATAAGAATAATTAGTACTTGTTGGAATATTATTTCCAAAAATTTGAGTCGGACTATTACAACTTAAATATGTACCATTACCTAATTCTAATTCAAAAATACCTACGGTGGTCACCACTACGTCATCTATTGATTTGCAATCATCACCATTTTCTGAAACTACAAAATAATATGTTCCACTTTGATTAGTAGTATAGGTAAGGTTAGTGCTTAATTCAACTCCATTTTGATTAAGCCATTGAAAGGAGCTACTAGATGGATAAGTTGAATTACTTCCATCTAAAACAACTTGAGGATTATTGCAATTAATTTCCATGTCTGGACCTGCATCAGCAATTAAGTTTCCTCCTGCCGATACAGTTGCCCCTGAAGTCACCGTAAGACTATAATCACAAATATCTCCTGAAAAACCATCTACCATAAAATAGTAAGTATCACCAATAATTAAATTGTTCATAACTAATTCATCAGTTTCTCCTGGGAAAATTTCAAAAAGACAATTGCTGGCTAATTCCCATGGAGCTCCACATCCATGAAAAACTTGTCCTTGAATCCCTGTTCCTGAATTTGTCCCAGTACACGAACCTACCGATACATCAATAGTCATAGTTTCTGTTGCAGGAATAAAACCAATCCATTGATTATTCTGAATAGACCCGCAAAAAGTAGTTGGTTCATCTATAGTATTCAGAGGTCCGGTGGTTGTACAATAAGTAACTAATGGACAAAAAACTGGAGCTGTCGCACAGGAAAGTCCTGGAGCTGAGGGGATATTGCATTGAGCATTTAATCCAATATAACCTATTGAGAACAACAATAGAAAGAATATTCGTTTTGTCATGTTTAGTTTTTTTTGTTGTTAAAATATTTTAGGAATAGCTTTCTAAAAAAACGATAATTTATCTAAGGAAAAAAAATCTTGTTGATGCACCTAAGATAACAAGAGATAATAGTTTTTTCAAAGAAAATAGATTTAATAAAAATAGGAGTCATTTTATTTTTAAATATTAAGTTACCCTTTTGTCTCTAGTTCAAATAATGTCTTCGCCAATAGTTTCACTCCTTCATCTGTATTGAAATAAGTAAAATGATTGCAACCTACCGCATCTACCATTTCCAAATGACTACATTTTCCATCTGGAATATCATGGCAACTTGCAATCGCCACAATGTCATCACTTCGATCATGGAAAAATAATTTGATTAATTTTTTTCGATAATCTAAAGCATATCTGTTTAGCATTTTTTTAATCAATCTTCCTTCCTGCGGACTTCGATTAGGAATTAGCGAACTATCTCCAGCAATTATGGTGTAGGGAATATGACTTTTTCCTTCAGGTGATTTTAACTTTTTGCAAAACTCAGAATCAGGTTGTAATTGACTGACGGTCACTTCGATCGTTTTTCGCTTCTTGCCAAGGTAGGCCAAAACAGAATTGATCGTCGAAGGAATTGGTAAAAAATTAATCAACTTAGTCAAACTAAAAATTCCCATGTGGTAAGTGTTCGCCCAAGGAGAACCACAGTTTGGACTGCCGACTTGAATAAAATGAGAAACCATTTTGTCACCACCCAGATGTTCCATAAACCATCTCGCCACTAATCCGCCCATGGAGTGCGCAATAATATGAACCGTTTTTCCATGACCTTCTTTTAAGCCAATTTGTTCAAATCTTTTTTTCAAATTCTCCGCAGTTAATTCAATTGGATCATTCAAACTTTCATAATCAAATGTCAACATCAGATCATAAATATCAGTCAAATCTTTTCGCTCACCATTTTCATTTTTGACTGCACGTCGAACCAATTTTACTTGATCTGAAGTATCGCCAATGATGCCGTGGATAAAAACTAGAATTCTTTTCGTCGCAGGATCTTCCACTTTCGATTTGATGATTTCGTAGTCCGTTTCATGTGAGACATTTTGTTGTTCATCGACAGCAGCAGCAGCCAAAACTGGATAAGCAAATTCCTTTTTAAATATTTTTTGATAAACTACTTTTTGTAAATAAATTTTTAACGACTTGCCCAAACCTCTAGTGACCACTTCTTCTGCATCAGGCAACTCTTCCACATTGATGACATTCATTTCTTCATCAGGCTGACCGAGTGGATAATAAGTTTTGGTTTCAGCGTCATAACCAAACGGAAAAATTCTTTCATTTTCTTTAAGCGATAAATTCAATTTTATTTTCAAAGGATTATCGGCATTTACATTTTCTTTCCCTTGCACATTATGCATCTCCAAAGTGTCCAATCCATGTTCAATACTTCGAGTGCTTCCTTGCAAATTGACTGGCTGAATATTGTCAGAACCCAGAAATGCTTGAATTGAAGGCCGCTGAATACTTCGAGTCGCATTGCTACTACTCGACAAATAAACCGCTTCCGCCGAAAATGAATCATGACCTTCCACAGTCAACTCATGCAGCTCGACTGGCATGCCAGATATTGCATTGACGACATCCTGAGGGCGATGAATTTTGTAAATAATATCTTTGGTAAACCAAGATGGTTGCGCTGGGATTTTAGGTGCGGAAGGTTTTGATTTCCCAAAACCCATACCTCTTGATTTTGGTTTTGCTTCAAGCTCCAAACCAGTTTGACGGTAGGCATCCATCGTAAAAGGAGTCTCGCTTGCTATAATTTTTATTTGATTGGAAACTTCTGTTTCGCCCCAACTATGTAATTCGTCAGGAACAAAAATTGGGACAACACTGACTCGGTAACCATCTTGATTGACTGCTGTAAATGGATATGCTTCATCACCTGGTTGCAATTCTTTGACGGGTAAAAACTGATCGGTAATTACAAAGTCTTCTCCTAAAAATAATGCGCCAATCCACAACGTTCGCTTCCCCACATTTTTTACATTCATTCGGAGGTGCGGATTTTCCCAAGCGCCATCTTTGAAAAAATATTCAAAAACAGCATTGCCGTTGGTGTCCATTTTTTTCTCACCATTTGGTTTGACGGTGAGGTAATCAATGTGATCAGTTACACAGAAAAAGTCAATTTCTAATTCTTTCTCAGCTGCACCATTCGCCATCGGGTTGGACAATTCGCTCACCTCTTCCCATCGAGCTACTTTGTTGACATTTTGTAAAAACAAAACTTCAGCCGAGGATAACCCATCTGAAGAATTATCATTTTCAGGAATGGCTTTGAACAAAGCTCGTTCATCCTGAGGGTGAGTTAAAATATATCCACGGTCAGTCAGTCGCATCCAATAACCTGCTTCATTGATATCTTCCACGTATTCAATATTCCAATCTTTGACTAAATCGTGAATGTATTGTTTGGCTTGAATATTTTCTAATGGAGGGAAAAACGAAATTTTTAATTTTTTATGAAGACCTGAAATTTCTTTGGCGAAATAAAATTCATCAGTTTCTTGCATCCAGTCTCTGTCTCTTATACACATCTCCGAGCCCACGAGACCGAGGCTGATCTCG
>OJFR01000417.1_pt1 | contig 14222 bp, 1 predicted proteins | sample 1594121 | NCBI WGS metagenome assembly OJFR01 (sample SAMN05416812, study PRJEB24817) | seawater metagenome | isolation source: Sea water | place: Canada:Atlantic | collected 2013-07 | reverse complement strand
GAGATCAGCCTCGGTCTCGTGGGCTCGGAGATGTGTATAAGAGACAGGCTTTATGGAATATTAGGAAGTAATACTGTAAAAGATTGGGTAAAAAAATATGGTAAATTAGATGCTAAAAATCTAATGAAACGACCTAAGCCGAATCCAGCTGTTTCAAATGAAAAGAACAATCGCAGACAACGAAACTATGAACAAATACAGATTAGTGATTTAGAATTTGAATTAAATGAAGCTCGATTAAAAATTAGCTTGTATGCATGTGCATTACAAGTTGCTAGTGAAGCAACAGGAATTGACCTTTTAAAAAAAACTGGAGAACTATTGCAACAAGAGCGTATGAAGAACGAATTATGAGTATCAGCAAGGCTTGCAAATTTTTAGGATATAGTAAACAGGCTTATTTTAAAGCTAGAAATAATGAAGAAGCAAAACAACTTAAAACAGAATTTGCTGAAGCGTTTATACTTGAAAAGATTAAAGAAGTTAGGAGTAATTTGCCAAAGTTAGGAGGGCTGAAATTATATTTTTTAATCAAACCTTTCCTAGTAAAAGAAAGTATCCAGATTGGCCGAGATAAGTTTTTTGAAATATTACGAGCCCATAATCTTCTTGTAAAAAGGAAAAGGCGAAATTATAAAACAACAGATAGTTCGAAGTGGAGGAAACAATTTGACAATTTAGTAGAGGGCCTTCTACCCTCTCGTCCAGAACAAATCTGGGTAGCTGATATCACTTATTTTGAAACAATGGAGGAAGGAGCTGTGTATGGACATTTAATCACAGATGCCTATTCAAAAAAGATAATGGGTTTTGAAGTGTCGATTGATATGAAAGCTAGTTCAACTTGTAAAGCGCTGAAAATGGCTTTAAAGAATAGGCAATACAAAGATGAATTGATTCATCACTCTGATAGAGGTAGCCAATATTGTTCTGGTGAATATGTCAGGGTTTTGAAAAGAAATAAGATTCAAATTAGCATGACCCAAAGTGGAAGTCCTTATGACAATGCTATAGCCGAAAGAATCAACAGGATTTTAAAAGAAGAATTCTTACTTGGAAAAATGTATTTAAATATTTTAGAAGTAAAAAAATTAGCTACCTCAGCGGTAGGTATTTATAATAATTATCGACCTCATTGGAGCAATTATTTATTGACTCCTCAGCAAATGCATCAACAATGTGAGGTTAAAATAAAAACATGGAGCAAGAAAAAGGATTAGTAAATTTATTTTAATAATTTGGTCAACCTTTTTCAGTACTATACAAAACGATGAACCTGTTTTTAAATTAGCAGGCCGAGGTGCTTTAAAAAATAACATCCGACATCTGCAAAATATACCGCTGAATAAAAAATTTGGTGCTCCGCATAAATCAATCACACCTCCCCATAAGTCGAGAACACCTCCGCATAAATCATTTTATGTCTTTTAAATATAGTAATCTAGTAGGTCAAAGAACAGTATCATCAATGATGAATTCTTTTGCTATGTTTTAACAAAATTTAATTCTTACATCACATTCATTTATTTTTAATCCGATGTCAAACGTCTATCCTTCCCATGCCCACATGCAGATGTCGTATGTCTCCTGATATACGACATCTGCGATGGAACACTTTAGACATCTTGTTTAAAACTTCACCACCCGCAGCTGCATCCTGCGCCCCTTGTTTTCCAGTTCCAACCAGTACACACCGGGTTGCAATTCCGGTATCTCGATCATCTGCAAACCGCCGCCAAATGTGTCCTGCCAGAGGGATTTGCCGTTGATGTCCAGCAGGCGGGTTTGCCAGCTACCTTCGTCATGGTCTGGCAGTTGCAAATGCAGGGATTTAGAAAATGGGTTGGGATAAACGTTGACTTGTGCCCAGCTGTCCCGGAAATCGATGCTGACGATGGGGGAGTAGTCGACATGTCCGTCAAAATCCATTTGCTGCAAGCGGTAATAATTCACACCCGGCGAAGGCTGTCGGTCAGTATGCGAATAGCTGTGCGTTTCGACGCTGGTGCCGTGGCCGGGAATAAAGGCAAGCGCTTGCCAGTTGCTGCCATCGCTGCTGCGCTGGATTTCGAAGCCTTCGTTGTTGGTTTCGGAGGCGGTGCGCCAACTGAGCAGCACCGAGCCATTAACAGGTGTGGCTGTGAACGACAACAATTCAACGGGAAGGACTGGCATACCTGAAAGTACAACGGTGCCGCTGTTTCCCGTATTGAAAGTGGCCATTCCCGTGTAACCGCTCGGCCAATTTACTGTAGCTGACCCGTTTAAAGTACCCGCATTTATGATGGTAAATTGGTCGCTTGCCTGAGGCTCAAAGCCATTTATGAAAACCACATTGATCGTACCCGACAAACTGAAAGTGTTGGCCACATTGATAACGTCATACTGACTACCGGGCGTGATGCCGCCCAATTCTATTTCAATATTACCGCTGGTGTTGTCAAAGCCATTTTGGAAAGCCATAACTCCTGGTGAATTGCCCGGCATGATTGTCCCCAAGTTGACGAAAGATGCTCCATTCATGGTGCCGCTGCCACCAAAATGAGATCCGTCTAACGGGTCAAAACTGCCATTAACATGGAGTGTCCCATTGCTTATTAGTTCACCCCCGCTCACTACGTTCAATTGACCATTTAAGGTTACCGTCGTGCCGGTCGGTACCGTACAAGTACCTGAAATCACGGCTATTACGCCCACCCCTATTGATAACCCCGGATAAGATGGCGTCCAATTTCCTGCATCCGTCCAAAGCCCCGTACCCGTAAATTCGAAATCCGAGCAGCCTGATTCCACTTCATTTTGAGTGTTACATCCAGCGGCATTGCCAGAAATAGATGCCCCTCCCCCATTCACCAAAAAATCGCAGATGCTCGATACCGAACAATAGGAAAGATTGGAGGCACTGTTGATGAAGAGGTCAATAGACCCAGTGCCATTGATGGTGGTATAATTGATATTGTTCAACCCAGACAGGCTGGTCAGGGTATTGTTATTGGAGACGATGAGATGGCCATTGATGGACGTGACATTTATCAAAGCGGAAAGGTCGTTCAGTGTTTCGTTACCACTGATCTCTATTTTTCCATTGATACTTGTTACTGTATTCAGGCCAGAAAAATCTGCTAATGCGTTGTTGTTGTTAATGATCAGATTGCCGCCGATATAGGTCAAACCATTTAATGCATTGATGGAATTCAGAATGGCATTGTCCTTCAGGCTGAGGCCGCCTATTGTCCCTAAATTGTTCAGGCCATTCAGATTGCCCAACTGGTTATTGTCGTGAATAGAAAGCACTGACCCAATACTCGTGATCGTACCCAGTCCAGTCAAGTCGGACAGTGCTGCATTGTTTATCAAACTAAGCGCACCACCAATAGAAGTAACCCCTGCCAAAGCAGTTAGGTCGATCAAAATACTATTGCCGCTAATGGTCAAATACCCATCAATGGAGGTGGTGTTTTGTAAACCGGCCAATCCCGGCAGCAATGTGTTGCTAGTAATATTCAATCCCCCACCTATGGCGGTCAGCGTAGAAAGTGCAGCAATACTGGACAGGTTTCCATTGGTAGAAATGGTAAAACTGCCGGCAATAGACGTCATCGCCCCCATTCCTATTAAGTTTGGTAAAATGGCATTATTGTAAATTTGAACACTGCCGCTGATGCCTGTAATGCCAGCCAAACCAGTCAAGTCGGACAGCAAGGGGTTGTTGAGGATATCCAAACTGCCGAGCGATGTAACGTTTGACAGCCCGTTCAAATCAGGCAGGTTAGCGTTGTCGTCCACCTTCAAACTACCCATAGTGGTCATATTCGTCAAACCACTAAGCGAGCCCAAATTGTCGTTCTGCTTGAGATGAAACTGGCCGAGTACGGACGACAAACTTCCCAGGCCATCGAGGTTGGGCAATGCGTCATTATTAATGATTTCAAAATTGCCGCCAATGGACGTGATAGCCGATAGGGCACCCAAACTATTGAGGGATGAGTTGCCGCTGATATAGAGGTCGTTGCCCAAAGTGGTGAAACTGCCCATACCAGATAACGAGGTAAGCCCAGTGTTGTTAACGATATGGAAATCACCTGTGATTGAAGCAAGGTTTTGCAGACCCGTAAGGTCGGACAGGGCATTATTGGCATAAATATAAAGGTAGCTAGGTAAGGAGGTCAGCCCACTCAACCCTGACAGGTTGGCCAGAGAAGTGTTGTTTTGTATGCTGACATAATCGCCAACGCTCACAATGCCCACCAAGCCATCCACATTTACCAGCGCCACGTTGTTATTCAAAGTCAATCTATTCCCAACACTGGTCAAATTCGCCAAACCTCCAAGGTTCAACAAAGCAGCATTGCTGGTGATGGTTAAATGTTGGCTGACAGAAGTGAAGTTCGATAATTCATCAAGGTCGGTCAATTGGGCATTGTTGGAAATAGTCAGCGTGCCATTGAATGAAGTGATGTTTTGCAGCCCATCTAAAGTGGTCAGGATGTTGTTGCCCGAAATTGTCAATGAACCATCTACCAGCGTGATTTGTGCCAGTGGTGTCAGGTCATCAATGTCAGCGCCAGAGATCGTTAGATTACCCATGATATGGTTGCAGCCAGGAAACTGAGTCGGGTAGTCATCAATTTGTGCTTGGGTTGTGAAAGACACCGAAATTGCATTGCAATTACCACAGGCCGACTGCACTTCGGCATTGCTGGCGCAACCGGTGGCATTACCTGAAATACTGGCTGTTCCGCCGTTGTCCAAAAATGTACACACACTGGTCACCGAGCAAAACGAGAGGGTGGTGGAACTATTTAGATATAGCTGAGAAAAAGAATTGGGGTCAATATTGTCGATACCAGCGAGGGTGGTCAATGCGGCGTTATTGGAAATCTGGATCAACCTGTCAACGGATGTCAGGTTCGCCAATGCGGCCAGGCTGTTCAATTGGTCGTTGAATAGAATATTCAGGTCCCTGCCAACTGACACTATGTTCTCCAATCCATTTAAATTAGGCAATTGGCTGTTGTAAGAGATGCTTGCATCATCGGCAAAACTAGTCATATTACTAAGGGCTGCCAAGGAGGTCAATAATGGATTTTGAGAGATGATAAAATCATCTCCAACACTGCTTAAAGCATTTAAGCCAGTCAAGGTTGTCAGAGTAGCATTTCCAGTGATGGACAAATAATCTGATATTGTTGTCAGCATTTCCAAACCTGCTAAAGAGGTCATTCCATCGTTGTTGCCCAATTGAAAATCCTTACCTATGAAAGTTAGGTTGTCCAGACCAGTTAGAGAACTCAAAGATTGGTTACCATTGATGCGGAGGTATTGGGTAAGGCTGCTAATTCCTTCAAAACCGACCAATGAAGAAAGCAGCTCATTGTTCTGAACCACAATATAATTGGTCGAATTCAAATTAGAAATAGCTGCGATGGAAGTCAACATATCGTTGTTATCGATCCCAATGTAGTTGAGGCTGGTCAAGGCAGAAAGCCCCGTTAAACTGCTTAAAGCGCTGTTATTTAATATGGACAATGAACCTGATAAAGTGGCCAAATTATCCAGACCTGTCAGGTTAGAAAGTGCCGTGTTGCCATTAATGGTCAAACTGTTAGTGATGTTAGTCAAACCTTCCAAACCAATCAAACTGGTCAACGCTGGGTTATTGGTTAAATTAACCGAACTGCCTGGATTGCCCATGCTTCCCAATGCGCTGATGCTATTCAGTAAAGTGTTTTCATTGATCGTCAAAGCACCGCCCACATCAGTTAAGCTGCCCAATCCGTTTAAGGTGGTTAAAACTGCATTGGAAGTAATGGCCAAACTACCATCAATATCCGCCAAGCTGCTCAATCCAGTAATACTTGTTAATGCAGGATTATTACTGATGGTCAGATTTCCTTCGATCAAGGTCACAATGCTCAAGCCATCTAGATTGGCAATGTCATTTCCCGAAATCACGACATTTCCTGTAATAGTGCTACATCCGGGGAAGTTCGTCGGGTAGGCATCTATTTCCGCCTGACTACTGAAAGTTACACCTTGAGTAATACAGTTGCCACATCCCAGTTCGACTTCGGCCACGGAGTTGCAGCCCGTTGCATTTCCGCCGATGGAAGAAGTACCAACCCCAGCATTCAAAAAGTTACATATACTGGCGACAGAACAGGTCGAAAGATTGTTGGAAGAAGAAATGATCAGATCAGTGCTCGGTGAACTGATCGTGGTGTGGTCAATGTTATCCAACCCGGATAGGCTGTTCAATGATGGGTTGGAAGTGATGTATAAATAGCCATTGATGGCCGTTAAATTCACCAATGCCCCCAAGTCGTTCAGGGAACTATTACTTGGTATATAAAGGTCGCCGTTGATGGTGGCCACATCGTCCAGACCGGTCAGATTGGGCAGGGCAAAATTGTTGCTTATTTCCAAATCACCACCGATACTAGTGATGCCGTCGAGATTACCAATGGAGGATAAGACTTGGTTGTTTCTGATAAACAGACCTCCCGAAAGCGAACTGATGCTACCCATCCCGGAAAGGTTGGTCAAAGCATCATTGTTGTCGATCGTCAAGTTGCTGCCGACGGTTAGGAGAGCACCAAGGCCATTGAGGCTGGCTAGTGAATTATTGTTTGATAACGAAAATGCACCGCTTACGGATGCTAAATTGGACAAGGCAGTGAGATCCGTCAAATTGGTATTTCCCGAAAGGGTGAAACTGCTGCCTATGGTGCCAAGGCCGGATAACCCATTCAAAGTAGGGAGATTGATATTAGTGGAAATATTGAGGTTTCCACCCATCGTAGTCAAAGCAGATAATTGCGAAACGGAAGAAAGCTGGTTGTTTCCAGTAAGGGTAAAACTGCCGTTGACCGTTGTCAAATTATCCAAGCCGGTCAGGTTGACAAGATTGACGTTACTGGAAATATTGATCGAACCATTCAACGAAGTGACCGCGCCAAACCCGTCCAAACTCGTTAAATCAGCATTCCCTGTGATGGTTATATTTTGCACTGTGGCCAAGCTTCCAAGTGCCGTCACATCTATCAAATTGCTATTATTGCTGATAGTCAGCGTCTGCCCAACAATAGTCAATCCATTCAAACCCGTCAGCGCTGTCAAAGAGCTATTATCGTTGATCAAACATGTAGTGGTGATCGTTGCCAAATTGGTGAGACCGCTACAATTGGCCAAGGAAGGGTTGTTGCTTATTTCCAAGTCACCCACCGAAATCAGCGCATTGAGAGCGGAGATATCATTGAGCGAACCATTATTGGAGATTTTAAAATAATCACCTACAGAAGTTAGCGACCCCAGCCCGTTTAGCGAAGTAATGGATTCATTAGTCAGAATGGTCAGGTCGTCCGTTATGGTGGCCAGGTTGTTCAACCCGTTCAGGTTGGTTAGTGAACCGCAACTAGAAATGGTGAGGTAATTATTGATGATCGTAATGCCTTCCAAACCCACTAGACTGGTCAGCGACACATTGCCAATTATTTCCAAAAAGCCGCCGATGGAAGTCAAATTATCCAAGCCGTTGAGATTGACCAAGGCATCATTGTTTTCAATTTCCAGGTCAATGCCGATCGAAGCAACATTGGTCAGCCCATCCAAATTGGCCAGGGCGGTATTGTCTTTGACTTCCAAGTCCCCATTCAACTGGGTGAGGCTCTGCAGGCCATTGACCGAGGTTAAAACAGCATTGTTTTTTATTTGCAAATGGCTACCCAATGTTGTCAGCCCGGAAAGGCCACTGACATTGGTCAACGAGCTATTGTTTTGGATAAGCAAAATGCCATCAATCTGTTCGATTCCATTCAGTGGGCTAAGGTCGGTGATGTTGACCCCGCTGATGGTCAGGCTGTATTCCATGACACTGCAGTTGGTATAAGTATTTGGGAAAGCGTTCACCTCGGCCTGGGTGGATAGCACGATGTTGCCAGTAGGGCAAACCACCATAACCCCTTCCCCTTCGATATCAAAATTGTATGGGTTTTCATCGCTGTCGTTGTTCCCTATTTCCACATCGCCCGTGAACGTGCCAAGTCCATTTGGTGTAAAATGCACCTCGAAGGTCATCGTTTCGTTTTGCGCCAAAACATGTGGTAGTATTTGGGAAACATTTCCCAAAACAAAAACACCGGGTGTGTTGGTGTTGACCGTAATGGCCGAGATGTTCAAATTTGCGTTCCCCCCATTTTTTATGGTAAATAAATTGGTCGTGGTTTGGGAAACTTCGCCACCGTCAAATTTGGTGCCGTCCGTTGGGTCGGGCGTGGTGTCGCCGTCCATAATGGAAATTGCCCCAGCACCACCGAGGACGTCGATCTCAGGAGCGGCGTTGCATTCTATTGCCACTTCTGTTTGGGTATCGCAGCCTGTTGTGTTGTTATTGATCGTGGCCGTGCCACCGCCATTGATGAAATCACAAATACTTTGCACGTCGCATTCAGAAAGGGTGCCGTTGTTTTCAATAGTTACATTTCCAGTTAACGAAGCGATATTATCTAATCCAGTCAGGCTAATCAGGATTACATTATCAGAAACGGTAAAGTCTGTGCCCAGACTGATCAAAGCAGATAAAGCACTCAAGTCGTTCAGCAAGTCATTGTCTTCGATCTTTATAGAAGTGCCTATTGATTGTAAGCCATTGAGACCTGTCAGGTTCGTTAACTGTTCGTTATCCTGCAACCACAACTGACCAGATATGGAAGTTATATTTTCCAATCCGGTAAGACTCGCTAAAACAATATTCGAAGTGATCTTAATAACGGAGCCAATGGAGGTGACATTACCGAGACCAGAAATAGAAGTCAAACCGCTATTATTATCGATAGTAAGTGATCCGCCAACTGAAGATAAGCCGTTCAAATCGTCCAAATTAGTGATTGAACTATTATAACCTATATACAAATTACCACCAATGGAAGGTAAGTTGCTTAACCCATTCAGGTTGGCCAAAGCAGGGTTGTTTTGAATGGTGAGGGAACCAGTCAGCGTCATTAAATTGGATAAGGCACTCAAACTGGTCAATAAGGAATTATCTTCAATTATGAGGGACTCTATAGAAGCGACATTTCCCAACCCTTGCATACTGGTCAAAACATTATTTTCTTTAATTACCACAGAACCCAAAGAGGTAATATTATCCATGCCAGAAAAATTGACCAAAGCAGTATTAAATCTAAAGAAAACTGCATTAGTCAAAGTGGTTACATTACTCAAGGCACTGAGATCATTTAAAGACGAATTGTACTCAATGGTTGATGAGCCGATCGTCCCTGCCACATTATTTAAACCATTAAGACTGATCAGGTTCTGATTATTGGAAATATCCAATCCTCCAATGATTGATGTAATATTTTCTAAGCCATTCAGATTGGCTAAAGCATCGTTATTGTCTATTGTTAATGCAAGCACGGAAGAAATATTCCCCAAATCACCCAGGTTATTCAGGGAAGGGTTATTTTGAATTTTTAAAACGCCCGTCACTGTTTGAATATCATCCAACCCAGAAAGGTCAGTGATGTCGGAAGAACCGCTATTTGGGCCGACCTGAAAACTACCATCAATCGTTGTGCAGTCAGGGTAATTGGCCACAAAATCATCCACATCCGTTTGGGTCAAGAAGATCACATTTCCAAAAGGGCAGGTCATGATTCCTTCCCCTTCGATGGCAAAATTGTATGGGTTTTCGTCGCTGTCATCATTGACAATATTCACATCGCCCGTAAAAGTGCCAACTCCACCCGGTGTAAAATTCACCTTAAACGTCAGATCCTCGTTTTGCGCCAACACATGGGGCAAGGTTTCCGAAACGGTGAGTAAAGTGAAAACGTTTGCCGATACTGAATTGACGGTGATGGAGGTGATGGCCAGATCCGCATTACCTTCATTTTTAATTGTAAAAGTATTGAGGGTGGTTTGATTAAATTCCGTGGCTGCGAATTCAGTTCCGTCGGCGGGGTCGGGGGTCGTGTCGCCGTCGGGAATGGAAACAAGAGGCGAACCACCTTGTACGTCAATTTCAGGCATCGGGCTACATTCCGCTTCTACTTCTGCTTGTGTGTTGCAACCGGTTGCATTGTTACTGATGCTTGCCGTTCCCCCATTATCAAGAAAATCACAAATATTCGGGAGATCACAGGTAGATAAATTAGCTGATAAGTTAAGGAACAAGCTGGCAATAGACGCTGAGGAAATATTATCCAAACCAGTTAAACTGGTCAGCGCATCATTATCCTGAATGACAAGTTCCCCTGCAATCGTATTCAAATTGGACATGGCACTTAAACTATTAAGGGCATTATTTTTACTAATCGCCAAGTACCCACCAACAGAAGTAAGATCCTCTAAGCCGGCCAGATTGGTCAGCATGTCATTGTCCTCGATTTTGAGTTCACTACCCACTGTTGTCAACCCATCCAAAGCTTGAAGACTAGCCAATGCCGGATTATTGACGATGTATAAATTCGCCCCGACTGAAGTCAAATTATCCAGTCCGTCCAGGTTGGCCAGCACTGCATTATTTTGGATAGATAAGAGGCTGTTCATCGAAGTAACATTCTCCAGACCATCTACATTTACCAAAAGTGCATTATTGTTGATGCCAATAAATTCGGGGTTAGTTGAAAGGTTGCCCAACTCAGAAAGCGTAGTTAAGTCATCGTTGTTGTTGATAGACAGGTAATCACCAACGGACGCTATATTATTGAGGCCGTTCAAATTGACCAGGCTTCCATTGTTTTCGATGACCAACGCATCATTAACGGTGGTAATGTCATCAAGCCCGGATATGTCGGTGATGTTAGAATTACCGGAGTTTGGGCCAATCTCCAAATTACCCGAAATGGTCGGGCAAAATGGAAAGTCATTGACAAAGGCATCCACTTCAGCTTGAGTGTTCAATTCCACATTCCCTGCCGGGCAAATCTGCAATCCATCCCCTTCAATATTGAAGTTAAAAGGGTTTTCATCGGCATCATCGTTTACAATCGAAATATCACCCGTGAAAGTGGCTACGGCATTTGGTGTAAAGTCTGCCTCAAAAGTCATGCTTTCATTTTTAGCTAAAACATGCGGCAACGTTTCAGAAACGGTACCCAAAACAAAGACACCTGCCGTTGCGGTATTGACAGTTATAGATGTAATTGTCAAATCCCCATACCCTTCATTTTTTATAGTAAAAGAATTGGTAGTGGTCTGCGTTTCAAAAGTGTCATCGAAGTCTGTTCCATCTGATGGGTCAGGCGTGGTATCTCCATCTGAAATAGAAATGAGCGGAACACCGCCAAGAACATCTATTTCCTGTTCACATGCCGATTCTACTTCAGCCTGGGAGTTACAACCTGTGGCGTTATTGATAATCGTTACTGAGCCGGGTGGTGAGCTCAAATAATCACAAATGGCTTCCGCTGCGCAATTAGAAAGCAGTAGATTATCCTGAATGGTCAGATTGCCAGCAATGAGGTTCATGCCGGTTAGTCCGTCCAAATTGGTCAGTGCAGCATTATTTTTTATTTGAAGGTTAGAACCAATAGATGTCAAAGAGGAAAGCGCCGTTAGATCCGTTAGCACTTCATTTTCCTCTATCCAAAATTGTCCACTGATGGAAGTAAGGTTTTCCAACCCTGCCAGCGAGGTCAAACCGGTATTTTGTCTGATAAATAAATTTGAGTTTACGACAGAGATTCCAGAAAACTCAGATAAATCCGTGATTAAATTACAGCCAAAAATATTGATCTGGCCACCTATGGAAGTAAGGTTTTGCAAGCCGTCCAGACTGGTTAATGCAGGGAGACTACTGGCGGACAGCCCTCCAGGAATAGTGGTTAAATTACTAAATGCAGAAATAGAAGTTAAGGATGCATTATTGTTTATGCTCAATGTACTACCAACGGAACTTAGTCCAGAAAGTGCAGCTACGGAAGAAAGCAGTTGATTACCAGAGATGCTCAATTCGTCTCCGCAACTGGTGATGTTGTCCAGACCAGTCAAATTGGTCAGAACGTCATTACTTATAATAATCAAATTCTCAGGAATACTGCTTAAATTTTGCAATCCACTAATGGAAACCAAAGCATCATTTGAAGTTATTTGCAGATATCCCCCTAACGAATTAAGGCTGCCCAATCCATCCAAATTAATCAATGCGGCATTCTCATATATTTTGACATATTCCCCAACTGTAGTTACATTATCTAACCCTGTAAGTTCAGTTAGACTATTGTTTTCCTCTACTAAAAGATAACCTGGGATATCTGTAATATTCTGTAAACCATCCAATGATGTCAGAGAATTATTATTATCAACGCTTATCCCTTCACCGACGGATATCAAATTACTCAACGTAGAAATATCAGTTAAATCGTGATTTTGGGCAATACCGAGTATGCCAGCTACCGACGTCAGGTTTTGCAGGCCCGAAAGATCAGTCACCTCGGTACTACTTATAAATAAATGTTCACCCACACTGGTAATGGTCGACAACGGGGTCAAATCATCCATCGGATAGGAGCCATTGATATTCAACTGGCCAGGAAGAACAGCACATCCAGGGTAATCTACCGGGAAATCATCCACATCCTGTTGACTGAGTAAGAGAACGTTGCCCGTGGGGCAAATGGGCGCCAACCCTTCCCCCTGCATATCAAAGTTATATGGGTTTTCATCCACATCGCCATTTACAATGGAAATGTCCCCTGTAAAAACCGTTGGGGCATCTGGTGCAAATAGCACCTCAAACGTCATCGTTGCATTTTGTGCCAAAACATTGGGCAATGTTTCAGACACATTTCCCAAAGTGAATACGCCAGTGGTTGTTGAATTAACAATAACTGAAGTAACTGTCAAGTTCCCTGCACCTTCATTTTTTATGGTAAATGTATTGATATTGGTCAAGTTGACATAAGTATCGTCGAACTCCGTTCCGTCTGTCGGGTCGGGCGTGGTGTCACCATCGGCGATGGAGACAAGGGGCGAGCCTCCCAACACATTTATCTCTGGTGGGCAGTTATCTTTTACTTCGGTGACTGAATTGCAACCGGTTGCATTGCTGTTGATGGTGGCTGAGCCATTGCCAGCCAAATAACTGCATATACTTTCGACCTCGCATTCTGACAGGGCCGCATTCCCAATTATTTTAAGATTTCCAATGGAACTTGGGGCAATATTTTCCAATCCATTCAAAGAAGTCAGAGCATCGTTATTCTCTATTTCTAAAGTGGATTGGACGGAAGTAATGCCGCTTAAAGCTGTTATGCTGGTCAAGTCAGGGTTGTCCAATATTTTTAAAAACCCACCCAAAGAATTAAGATTGGACAAGCCATTTAAATTTGTCAAGACTGCATTGTTTTCAATAGTAATTTGAGCGGAAATGGAAGCCAGGTTATCCAATCCACTAATACTGGTCAGGTTCGAATTGTTTCTTATATAAAGTTGTCCAGTATTGGAAGTGATGTTGTCTAAGCCACTTAAATTGGTCAGTCCAGGGGTTTCGTTAATATAAATCCCTCCAATTGTGGTGAGTCCACTTAACGGGCTTAAACTCGACAGGTTATTGTTTTTGGAAATGATGAGTTGGCCACCTAAAGTTGTGAGATTGGATAAAGCGTTGATATTTGCTAAGGCATCATTGTCTTCTATCTCCAAATAACCCCCGATGCTAGCCAAGTTGTCAAAACCAGTGAGGCTGGTGATCCCCGTATTTAAAAATATCCTCACGTAATCGCCTATGCTTGTAAGCCCTTCCAAACCAGAAAAATTTGTCAGGGCGTTGTTGCCGCCGCTGTAAAAATGCCCAGTGCAAGTCGTTAAGTTTTCCAACCCAACCAAACTGCTTATATCGGAATTGCTAAATATTTCGATGTTTCCCCCAACCGTCGTTAGGTTCGCCAAACCAGACATGCCAATATTGTTGAAACTGTTGTGAATCCGAAGGTCTCCACCGATGTTTGTTAAAACTGAAAAGCCATTCAAGTTGGCAATATCATTTCCACCCGTTACATCAATGGAATAACCGGTAGCTGTGCAACCCGGATAATCATTTGGAAAATCATCTACCTCGGTTTGCAGGGTGAATGAAAGATTTCCGGTTGGACAAATAGGCGCCAACCCCTCCCCCTGCATATCAAAGTTATATGGGTTTTCATCCACATCGTCATTTACAATAGAAATGTCCCCTGTAAAAACCGTTGGGGCATCTGGTGCAAATAGCACCTCAAACG
>OJFR01000415.1_pt1 | contig 14236 bp, 10 predicted proteins | sample 1594121 | NCBI WGS metagenome assembly OJFR01 (sample SAMN05416812, study PRJEB24817) | seawater metagenome | isolation source: Sea water | place: Canada:Atlantic | collected 2013-07 | reverse complement strand
GCATACGAGATCAGCCTCGGTCTCGTGGGCTCGGAGGATGTGTATAAGAGACAGGACTTAAAGTCACGATTGGCTCATCCTCACGCAAACGATTCACTTCATTTGTCATGAAAACAAGCGGCTCAACATTTTCCGTGTCAACTTCTCTCAACTTGTCCATGAACGTAATTGTTCTTTCCAAATCTTGTCGAATGGCAGCTTTCTTGTCACCATCAAACTCGAGACGAGCTAAATGCGCAATATGATCAACTATTTCTTCTGTTATTTTCATGTGTTCACAAAGATAATAACTATTCTTTGAATTGCGGAAACTCTTTCAAAATCGGAGCATTAATTCTATTAAAACAAGCCAAGCTAAGTTCTTTTTGCGTCATGTTTTCAACCTCTTCTTTCGAAAAATATGGATGAATATGTACTTTTATTGTGCCAGGACTTGCTGGCCCTAAAATGTCCGAAGGGTCCGATAATAAGCGATAATTATTCATAAATGTAATAGGCACGATTGGAACCTTCAAACTCTTTGCCAATTGAAATGCACCTTCTTTGAATGGTACCATTTTAGGATTGTTTTCATCTGGAATTCCCCCTTCAGGAAAAATCATAAGAGACCATCCTTCTTTTACTTTATTGCCAGCAACTATAAGTGATCTTGCAGACTTGATCAAGCTTCCTCTGTCTACTGGAATGTTGAATCGTTTAAAATACGTTTTGATAAGCGGATAGCTTAAAATTTCAATTTTACCTAAAAAGATAAAAGCTTCTTTCGGAACAATTGAGTAAATCAAAAATATGTCTAAGTAAGAGGCGTGATTTGCAACGATGATATAAGGTCCTTGTGGTAGATCATTTTTAGACAAGTGCCTAACAAAATAAAAGCAACAAACACGTACAGTCCAACTCCAAGCAACAAACAGTCTAAATGCGATTCTTTTGGAGTTTTCGGAAAATAAAAACGGAACAATAATAGGATAAAAGATAATTGCAGTTACTACAAAAATCAACCCTATATATAGCTTCCACAGCAACGAAAGTATCCCTCGGATGTATTTCATTCATCAAATTTACAAAATAGAATCATTCAAAACGATTCAACCTAAAATTCGGCTAAAAATGTTAAATTTACACTCTTAAAACACATCTCTATGGCTCGAATTTTAACAGGTATTCAAAGCACAGGAACTCCACATTTAGGTAATATTCTTGGTGCTATTTTACCCGCAATCGAAATGTCTAAAAATGAAGCGAACAATTCATTTTTGTTCATCGCTGATATGCATTCACTAACCCAAATAAAAAACGCCAAAGAACTTAGGGAAAACACCCTAAGTGTTGCTGCAACTTGGCTTGCTTTCGGGTTAGACATAGAAAATGTAGTGTTTTATAGACAAAGTGATGTGCCCGAAACTACTGAGCTGACTTGGTATTTAAGTTGTTTCTTTCCTTACCAACGTCTAACGTTAGCGCATAGTTTTAAAGATAAGGCTGATCGACTGGAAGATGTTAATGCTGGTTTGTTTTCATATCCGATGCTTATGGCTGCAGATATTTTATTGTATGATGCAGAATTGGTTCCCGTCGGGAAAGACCAAATGCAACATATTGAAATGGCACGTGATGTTGCATCAAGGTTCCATGCTAAAATGGGTGAAGTTTTCGTACTTCCAGAAGGCGTTGTTCAAGAAAACACCATGCTAATACCTGGTACTGATGGAGCGAAAATGAGTAAGTCAAAAAACAACACTATTAATCTGTTTTTACCAGAAAAAGAACTTCGAAAACAAATTATGACCATTCAAACGGACTCAAAAGGATTGAACGATGTTAAAAATCCTGATGAATGCAATGTATTTGGTTTATATAAATTACTCGCAAGTGAAAAAGAAATAGAGCAAATGAAGGCCAACTATGCAGGTGCAAACTACGGTTATGGTCATGCTAAACAGGAGCTTTTCGAATTAATACTATCCAAGTATAGTGCACAAAGAGCCAAATATACTTCTCTCATGTTGCACCCCGAAGAAATTGAAAATGCTTTGCAAGTTGGCGCAGAAAAAGCTCGAAAAATTGCAAAAAGTGTTTTGACTAGAGTAAGAGAAAGTTTGGGTTACTAATCGAAGTTCTACTTTTTCTTTTATTTTTGTCTAACTAAACGATACGTTAAATGAAATATTATCACATAATTACTACACTTGTTCTTGCCTTGATTGTCTCTTCATGCGGTGAAACAACAACGGAAGATTTAGTCGCAGTTGGAGGAAAAAAATATGGCGGTGAATTTAAATTCATGTCAGAAGAAAAAATCACCACATTGCTTCCTACTTCATCAGGAACTCAATACTCTTCTCGATTAATTTCACAAATTTTTGAGCCTTTACTTCAGCTAGACCCCCAAACAATGGCCGTTATTCCAGCGGTAGCGGAAAGCTTCAAAGTAAGTAATAATGCGAAGGTTTACACATTTACGATTCGAAAGGGAATTAAATTTCACTCTGACGACTGTATTGGTGACGATCACGAACTTGATGCGCACGATGTTAAGTTTTCTCTTGACCTGGCGTGCTCTGGTTTGGCAGTTAACAGTATTGGATATTTATTAATCAATCGTATTCAAGGAGCGAGTGAGTTCAATAAAAAATCTAAAAATTCGTTACCAAAAGGAGGTGTGAGTGGAATTAAAGTGATCAACGATCATACGGTTCAAATTACATTAGTAAATTCCTTTTCTGGATTTGAAAATATTTTAACTCATTCTAGTTTGGGTATTTTCCCACAAGAAGCATGGGACACATACGGCAAAGAGATTGGCAAGCACCCTGTAGGATCAGGTCCTTTTGCTTTAGAGTCAATGGAAGATGAAAAAATCGTATTAAAACGAAATAACGCCTATTGGAGAAAAGATGAATTAGGAAACCAGTTGCCCTTTTTGTCAAAGGTAATCGTTTCCTATGCAAAGGATAAAACAAGCGAACTTTTAGCCTTCAGAAAGTCAGAGTCGGACCTTGTTCTTGAAGTTCCAGTTGAAGTGATTGAAAATATTCTAGGAACTTTAATTGAGGCGCAGAACGGTAAAAACATTAAGCACAAAGTAGAATCCGAGTCAAGTATGAGTATGGGTTATATTGCTATGGCCATTGAAAGTAAAGAGTTTAGTGATGTTCGTGTACGAAAAGCATTTAATATTGCTGTGGATCGTGAAGTAATTATCAACGATTGGATTGATGGAGAAGGCTGGGCGGCTACCCACGGTTTTGTTCCTAAAATGAATAATTATCCTATTGAAAAGGTTGTTGGACATGCGTATAACCCTGAAAAAGCAAAAGCATTAATGAAGGAAGCGGGTTATCCAAATGGCGAAAACTTCCCGACGTTAGATTTCTATGTAAACACCACTAAAGGATCAACGGTTTATAAAGCTGTTTCTGGTGTTGCTGCACAATTAAAAGCAAACTTGAACATAAACCTTAATATTAAGTTATGTACGATTGATGAACGTGAAGCAGCAATTCATTCTGGAAAAGCAAAAATTTGGCGAGCTGGTTGGGTGGCAGACTACCCAGATCCAGAAAATTTCTTGGCGATGTTTTATAGTGGAAATATAATGAAAGAGTCTTCAATGATGAATAACTTCAGGTTCAAAAATGCTGAGTATGATGCTCTTTTTAAAGAAGCATTGTTGGAGTCTGATAGTGATAAACGTATCGATTTATTGGTGAAATGTGACCAGATGGTTGTTGATCAAGCAGCTATAATGCCTCTGAGAACTGAAGACCACATCGTTTTAGTGAATTCACGTGTTAGAGACTTTAAAGCCAATTCAATGGAAAGCCTTAATTTGACTGAAGTCTTTATTAAAGAGCCTAAAGATTAATCGAATTTTAAGTAAATAAATGAGAACGGAGCAGAAATGTTCCGTTTTTTTATGCACTCAATATTTCTTTCACCACGTCAAATGTTTCAAGGTTATCGAAACGTGGAATGTGCACTTTATAGTATTCGAGCATTATATTCAGCGCCTCATCTCTCGTTTGCTTATTATAATTATCTGAAGTTGACGAATGCATTATGCTGCTTCTAATTAAATCTGTTCCAGGTCCAGAAACAATACGCTCAAACGAGTTTGTAGTTGATTGAAAAACACCTGTATGAATATTAAAAAAACTCCCATCCTCGTCCTCAAATTGCGGTTTAAGTCCCAACACATCAGAAAAATCGACTAAAAATTGAAGAGGCAAAACTCCCTTATTTTTTTCATTCTCCAATCTATTTGAAAAGTTCGCTAAAAACTGAAATACGTTCTCATCCCTATCTCCTTGGTGCATACATTTTTTCACACATTCAACGCAAAAAAAAGCTATTGTGGAAGATATCGGATTAAATTGAAAAGTAGTTGATTGGGCACTTTCTACCGCTGTTATATTTAAAAGGTCAGAGTTTTTATGCCCATAATATGACAATTCACAAACAGCCAATGGAAAAAGAGAGTGAGCCTTTTTTTTACCTCCGCGAAATAAAAATTTCTGCACTCCATTTTCTCGAGTAAAAAACCAAACGATCAGACTTGAATCGGAATAAACAGATCGATGCAAAAAAATTCCCAGGTCATTCGATTTCATTATTTATCAGTCGTTAACCACAAGGACTTTTCCAACTTTTTTACCTTTTCCTTCATTAGCAGCCGTCCAAATTAAATATACTCCCGTTCCAACGGGCTCACCGTTAAGCGTTTTACCGTTCCACGTAGCAGTTCCTCCGTTTGAAGTTGTACTATAAACAAGGTTTCCTGCAACATCCGTTATTTTTACATCCGAATTATATCGAATTCCTTGTATAGTAATTGGCCCGTCAAAATCAGGTCTAGCTGGATTTGGGAAAACAATTACATTTTCATAATCAGGGTCTTCGTATGTTGCATCAGTTCGGTAGGATACTAATCCTTTATCAGTAATAATAAACAATTCACCTGTTGATTGATCTAGTTCCAAATCAACGATCGTATTGGAAATAAGTGGTGAATTTTCCATCGTGTGTTGCTCCAAAATATCTAGACCATCGGCAGACATTAATACTATTCCTGCACTAGCCGTTCCAAACCATTTTCTATTTGCACCATCAACTACAATAGATGTAATATCTGTTGCTCCCAAAACATATTCAACATTTCCTTCGAACTCAATTTTAATCCGTTGAGCATCAAAATCGCCAGCACCACCATCAAACGCCGCATCAGAATTATACAGTATTGCAAAGCCAGCATCAGTTCCAATCCAGATCTCATTATCAAAATCAACTGCAATAGCGTTAATTTGATTGGAGGGCAAGTTCCCTTGATTCTGTCCCATTGTCAAACGAATTGTTTTATCATCGCCAAGCGACGAAATCGTACCATTATCTTTAAATCCAAATAATCCCGCATCCTTGATAGAAACCCACTTATTACCATTGTAATCAATGGCCATTTTTTGCGAATGCTTATTCTTCGATCCAGCGGCTAAATCAAATTGATACCACTCATTTTCTTTTGTTAACACTTTCAACGGTTTATTCGAGTATCCATTTAATATCCACAAGTTGCCAGATTCGTCATATTTAAGATCAGTAACTTCAGACGACCCATTCCCTATACTTCCCCATTCCAAAATAGAATTATTTGGTGTTAGAGTATCTGTAACTTGTCCGTCGTCAGCTAATAAAGACAGTGGTACAAGAGAGTAGCTTCCGACCGCAATTTGATTTTCATTAACTGGATTAATTGAAACCGCAATTGCATCCCAAAAGTTTGGAGTATTCCAAAGAGTCATATTCGCAGGGTCTTTCAATTTCCACTTTTCATCTTCAAAAATATATATCCCTGAACGATTAATAGTACCGGACTCACCAGACAAGCTCCCTCCAGCCACAACTAATTTTCCATTGTACCAGTCCATTGAATAATAACTATTCTTCGGTGGCCCGGGAAATGATATGTCAAGGGAATTAGCAAAAGAGGTGTATTTTACCAGTCCGTTTTCTTCATCCGCAACCCAATAATGACCATCCGCTCGTGCAACTCTCCTTGGGCGTACATTACCGCCAGAAGAATACGACAGAATTGACTCTTCAGTTGTAAAATCACTTTTATAAATCTTTGATCCATCGAAAAAATGAACCGCCAAATTATTATCGACAGCATTAATGGATTTTATTTCCATGGCAAAAAGCTCATTAACAACTGATACCAATCCTTGATCTTCCAGTCTAAATACACTGTCCAATCCAAAGGAGTCATCATTATATAAAATATAAATTTCATTATTAGAAACTTCAATTTCCGAATATTGATTATTTGTTAAAACAGGAACACGGGTGTCTACTTGCCATTGGGTAGGGTCGGCTAAAGCAATATTCGAGGTTTTTCCTTTATAAAGTCTGTCACTCGTAATAGCATAAATAGAATCGTTTTTAAATGCAATATCTAATATTGATTCGTTACCATTTGTAGGATAATACGTGTCACGAACTTCATTCTTTGCAGGGTCTAACTTTACAATCGAAAAACCGGTTGCAGCGTATATAAAGTTTCCGTGTTCCACCAAGCGATTTATGGTTTTAGAGCCTTGTATTTCAGCCAGTTTTATCGCTGAAATATTCGTAACTCTATTGTCACTTATTTTGTCAATATTTCCATTTTCATAGCCAATCCAAACACTATTGGCGTATTTTCCAAGACATGAAACTGAAATGTCAGACAATGAATTTACTGCATCCCATATCGTTGTTTCTCCAGAGGCAAAGTCATATTCACAAACTCCGTTAACATATGCAGCGTATACTCGATTATTGAATGCAACAACATCATGCGCATTTTTGGAAGGAACATGTAAACGCCATTGTCCAGTTCCTACTTGCGCCATCGCAGTGTGAAATAATCCAATTACAAAAAGAGATATCAGTAGTCGCATTTGTTTTGTTTTCTATGACATTAACGGTAAAACATCAAAATTATTTGAAATAATAGGAAACACAAACAAATTCGAAAGAACCTTGCGTTTATCTGAGGGCAATATTAACTTTACCGTTCAAAAGAACAAGATTCTTTTCAAAAGGCCCCGTGGCGCAACTGTATAGCGCACTGGATTTCGGCTCCAGCGGTTACAGGTTAGAATCCTGTCGGGGTCACAAAAAAGCACTCCTAATGGAGTGCTTTTTTTCTTGTAAAGAATGAACTATTAGAATAGAGTGGTTAAGGCTCTAAGACTTGATGAACATAATTAGAAGCTGCCGAACTTGCGTTAAAAGCACTTGCAACATCGTATAAAAACCAATCGTCGTTTAGGTATAGCCATACTTGTCTATGACCATTATCAAGTTCGCTTGAACTATAAAGTGTTGTAGTATTGTATCCGTATGGCAGCCAATTTTTTCCTTTTTTCTTGATCGATGAATATTTCAATTCAAGATTTGGTAAGCCAAACTCAATGATTGATCCATCTTCGAGTTCTTTCGATACAATACTAGCCCCACCAAAGGAATATTCCATTAATAATAAACTTTTACCGTCTTTTGGTGTTAAAAAAGGCAATGTATATTCGAGGTTACTTCCACTAATGTTGGTGGTTGCGTCCATGAACCCGTCATGGGCTTCCACTCTCACAAACGGTTTTAGATCGCTCTCTTGAATTTCTGCTCCTTTGGACTTGAGTATTTCGTTGAGTTTTGCCATTCTCGACATAAGTTTACCGTATTTCCCTTCTTCAGTAGAACGTTTTGTTTTTGTGCCATAAATTGCTTTCCATCCACCTGTTTCATAAGATTCGTAGTTTTCAGCTTTGGCGCCTAGTTCCATATAACAATACCGACTTAAAGGTAATACTGCCTCTGCAGGGTCCCTATCATCAAGTTTTGAATTGGTGATAATCCACTTGTCATTAACCTTAGCAACACTCAATGTAAGTTTGTGTCCATCTTCGCTAGAACAGTGCATGACAGAATGATCATCTGCAAAATTACCTTCTGTTCCTTTGAAGTACACAAACAAGTATCGTTGTCCTGGTTGAGGAACATTTTGATTAAAGTCGTTATCACCTGTTATTTCTTGGATTTCAATGAAATTATTAAGTGCGGTGATTTCTCCATTTTCTGCTGCTGTGTAAAAAATATCTTTAATCTCTTGAGTTGTAAACTCTTTATGCCCATATTCTTCTCCACCTTCTAATCGGTATCCGTTAAAATGCCAATTGCCTATTTTACAATATTCCCCATCATAAGTTGTCCGTTTGTAATCCATGTAGATTCCTAATTCTTTATAGATTCCCGCAGCGTTTTTAGGCGTTGTAACTATCCACTTTGCAAAAGCTGCATCATCTGGCCAAGCGTTACCACGCTTTCTCATGGTTTTACCACATTCGGTTAAACTGATTGAAAAAACGCTTCCATTATAACCTTTCCAATTGTCACTTTGAATGGTAAGTTTGCTCCAATCTACTCCTAGCACTTCAGTAATCTCTTGTCGCAGTTTGCTATTGGTTTGAATGAATTTTTCGCATTCTGCTTTTGTTGGGAAATTGTTCTGTGCAACACAAACATTTACGAGTAAACCGAATGTCATTATTGAAATTAATTTTATCATTTTGTGCTTAATTTTTGATTACAGCACAAGTATGGGAAGAACGAATCGCATAAGCGTAATAAACATGGATGTTTTTAGCCTTTCTGGCTGTCATTAATTTTAATGACAGCTGATAATCAACGCATTACATACTGTTAAATAGATTGGGTGAGTATTACCTTATTATAAATGAGCGATGCTTCTGTACGGTTAGAAACTTTCAATTTGGTATAAATTCTTTTAGAATAGGTGCGTACGGAAGTTACAGAAAGTCCTAATTTGTCTGAAATCTCTTTATCAAGAAGCCCTGCCGAAATTAAGTGTAAAACCTCTCGTTCTCTTTCCGAGAGAGAAGCATAAATCTCACCAAACTCCTGTTCTACTTCGGCTTTTAAATTTTCGATGTTTTTAATGCGTTCATGCAGCACACTACGTTCATGATATTGGCCAATATAACTTCTAGCAGCCAAAACTCCGAAAAGGATGAATTCGAACGTCAAACCAAAAACAGGACAGTTATCTACAAAAAAAGATGTTGGAATGGCTCCTGTTTTACTTATTGACCATATCATTAAAAATCCAAAATAAACCAACCAACCAAATGATAATAATAAAGCTGTTCTATTCTTGTATTTGAAGTAAATAATTAAACCTACTACAACATTGAAAAATATGAACAATGATGGTATGATAAAATGAATTTGCGATACTATTTGCCGAGGAATAATAAGCGGAGTAAACATCATTATTCCTAGAATGGAAAATGCAACAACGTAAGCCCTGTTTAATCCTTTGGAAAGAATGCGTATGTTTAATAATTGATAGCTTAATAATGCCGCTGCACCCCAGTATAAATCAACAAAGTATACGAATGACCATTTATAAAAAGGCAGAAATGAACTAGGACCAAATTGATACAAATAACCGTTTGTGAATAATATCATTCCTATAGAAGCAATACTGTAGAGAATAAAAGTTGGCAGTCCACTTATTTTGGTGAAGAAATACAAGAACAGTACAATGGCCAGATAAATTAGAATGAGCGCAAGAATCACTGAATAAAAGGTGAGTTTAAAGGATTCTTCCTTTGTAAGACTAATCGAATCTATGAGCCAAATGTCGAGCATTGAAATACAGTCAGACTGAAAAGAAATATAGATACAATCTCCGGGCTTTACTTCTGGTATTTTTAGCGATATCACAGAGTGTTCATTATTCACTTTTTTACGGATCAATAGACCTGCTTTAGCTATTTTCCAATTTCCTTTTGTGCCAACATAGAGGTAAACTTTATCTATGAACACATTCTTACTTATCACATATAAATCTTTTTGTGATACGGCTTTTTGGTCTAATTTCAGCCAATAAGTGTAATTAGTAAAGGATTGTTCTTTTACTTCTTGAGTAAACGTTTTAAAATGAGATGTATGAGATGAAGATGAGACTTCATCGATGGTAAGAAATCCAGTTGTGTCCACATAGCATTTTGCGTGATCGAATAGGTTTCCCTGATAGGCTTTTGAATTTCTTGCCAATAACAGTGTAAGGATTATCAAAAGTCCTTTAAACCATGAAGTGGAGCTCATCTCTTAAGTAATAGGGTTCATTTGTTTATAGTCGTCTAATTTAACATATAGATGGGGGAATCGAAAGAAGATTGAATAAAAAATATTTAGATAAATTCGGGTCTCATTTATTTGTTTGATGTGTATTTGAAAGAAAGGCAATAAAGAAATGAAAACTCTATTTGATTATGTAGGGTTTTAATCCAGACGAATCCAACTAAAAAGAGGATTGATAAAAACCGGGGCTCTTTTTTTATTATAGCCTAGAGCTTTCAAACATTATCAGTCGATTAACGTCCTCCAAAAGGTTTAAACCTGCCCCACATTGGGTCACAATAGAAAGCCCAGAACACTGTGCTGAGCGATTTTATTCTTCCATTTTAATTCACACCCAAAAGTAAAGTTGTTTGTTATTTAACAAATTGTTCAGAAGTGCATGTGGCTCCGATTATTTTTATACTTTTGAACATATTGTTATAAAGTTCAAATTAATTCTACTGTCAAATGTCGGCCAACAAAACTAAAATATTATCCAAGTCCAAAGAGCTATTCGAACAGTATGGCTACCAAAAAACGACATTAACGGATATTGCGAAATCCGTTGGAAAAGTTAAAACGGCCATTTATTATTATTTCAGCGGAAAAGATGAAATTTTTGCTCAATTGGTTGAAACAGAGGCAGAGGCATTTAATAAAACTCTTTTTAGCACAGTCGAAAAGGTGAATAACCCAATTGAAAAATTGGAATTATATATTGATACCCGAATGAAGTTAATGCTTCAACTGTCAAGCCGATATAGTTTCCTGAAACAAGACTTTTTTGAATTAATGCCTATCGTGGAAGCCAATCGACTAAGCTCTGACCAAAAAGAAATAAAATATGTTGCTGCCATTCTAGAAGAAGCATTGGAAAACAATACGATCGAAATTTTAGATGTTGATTTTTCAGCAAAAATGATCGTCAACACACTTAAAGGACTTGAAGTTCAGATGTATGTTACTGATCAAATCGTAATTATCCCAACTGAAACTAAAAAATTTAGAGAATTTATTCTCTACGGCGCAATAAAACTTAAATCATAAACTATGAAAACTCTCCTACTCTCTATTTCTACATTTTTACTATTCGGACTTTCTATTGCTCAACAACAAATTGGGCACATGACAAAAACATTCGTTGATGCATCCCGCAATAACCGCAATATCCAAACTGAAATTTACTACCCTGCAATCACAGCCGGCAACAATGTTACTGCCTCTCCAGGTGAATATCCTGTAATTGTATTTGGACACGGTTTTGTAATGGCGTGGGATGCATACACGAACTTATGGGAAGAATTTGTACCTCGAGGGTATATAATGGTATTCCCAAGAACAGAAGGGAATGCTTTTTCTACGAATCATCAAAACTTTGGTTGGGATTTGCAATTTTTAGTAAACGAAATTCAAAATGAAGACGTTCTTTCAACTTCACCTATTTACAACGTCGTTTCGCCAGCAACAGCTTTAATGGGTCATTCAATGGGCGGTGGTGCTGCATTTTTGGCTGCGGATTCGCTTTGTTCAAACGGCAATCAATACTTAAAAACACTAGTCGGATTAGCTCCAGCCGAATCCTCAACGAACGGTGTTTCATCAATATCATCTTCAACAAACATCACGGTTCCTGCACTAATTTTATCTGGTGTTCAGGATGGAGTTACGCCTCCAATTGACCATCATATTCCCATGTACAATGCACTCGGAGCAACTTGTAAAACTATACTAAACATAATTGGCGGCGCTCACTGTTACTTTGCAAACACAAATGCTGCTTGTGATTTTGGAGAGTCAACTTCATCAAACGGTATTTCAATTTCCAGAAACGAACAGCATTCAATCACTTTTGATTTCGTAAACTCATGGCTCGACTATACTTTGAAAAATGACTGTAATGCATTCACGGTTTTTCAAGACTCTGTCGTCACATCAACAAGAATTAGTTACAGCCAAACGTGCAACATAAATATTCCAATTATTGACAATACCATCTCTGTTTCAACTACATCGTTAACTTCAAATGAGGCGAACGCGACCTCTTATCAATGGTTCGACTGTTCAAGTAATACACCAATACCATCAGAAACGTATCAACTTTTTTCACCTATAACGAACGGTAGTTACGCTGTTGAAATAGAAGTAAATGGGTGTAAGGAGATTTCAAATTGCGTCAACTTCACCAATACTTTGGACGTAACTGAAATAGTGAGTTCAACCTTTAACATTTATCCCAATCCAGCAAATGATAAAATAACTATTGACACAGACATCAAAAGTGCATATTCCATTAACATTACCGATCTAAATGGAAAAATAATTTATTTAGATGACGAAATGCAGAATGGAAAAGTAGTTAATGTCCATCACTTGGAAAAAGGATGCTATTTAATAAATATTTATACTGAAAATCAAAAGATCATCAAACGCTTTGTTAAACAATAGTAGTTTAATCGGTTAGGTAAGACCCCTCTTTAATATTTTTTAGAGGGGTTTTTTTATGCCTTCGCTAATTTCTTTCTACATTGCAGATTATCTTTAGTATTAATGAGAGGAATTGAACCAAAACAACACTATGATGTTGTAATTATCGGAGGAGGAATTAGTGGTTTAACCTCAGCTGCTTTGTTCAGTAAAGCTGGCATTTCTTGTTGTGTTATTGAAATGGACAACAGACCTGGTGGCTACTTAGCTGGGTTCAGACGACATGACTTCCGATTCGATTCTGCAATTCATTGGCTAAATAATTGCGGTCCAAATGGGCTGGTGACCAAGATTTTCAAAATAATTGGAGACGATTATCCAAAATGTCGCGACCAAAAACGAATTCGACGTTTTGTAAGCGATGAATTTGACTACTTAGTAAGTAACAACCCGGACGAACTAAAAGAAGAATGGATTAAGGAGTTTCCGCACGAAGAAAAAGGAATTCGACGCTTTTTTAGGGACGCAAAAAAAATTGGAAAGTCATTTGACCGCTACGCAAACCTAAGTAGAACAATGAACTCGATGAAATGGTATCAGATTCCGTTTCATGGTCTAAAAATGCTTCGTTTTGCAATGCCTTTTATACCACATGTTCGATTTGTTGGAAATGAGAAACTAAAAAAGGGGTTAAATCGCTACTTTAAAGATGAAAAACTTCATCGTGTATTTTGTTCTGAGCCAGACGTATTATCCTGTCTAATACCCATTTCTTGGGCATATATTAAAGATTTTCAGCTTCCACCAGATGGTGGAAGTCAAAGTTTTCCTGAATGGTTAATGTATGCGACAGAAAAAATGAACGGCGATATCTTTTTTAAATCGAAAGTTACCGAAGTACTGGTGGAAAATAATGTTGCAAAAGGAGTGCGATTCGATCATCGTGGTACGCAACACGAAATAAGAAGTAATTATGTTATAGCAGCCTGTGATGCGGAAACATTGTTCGAAAAAATGTTACCTGAAAAGTCCGTTCCAATTCTTATGAAAGAACGTTTAAAAAAAGCTCCATTGTACGCCTCGGCAATTACAATTGCACTTGGTATCGATTGCCCGTCAGAGGATCTTGGATTGGATGAGGAAATTATTTTTCTTGCAGATCCGACAGTAAGTAGAGACGAATTAGGACAAGGTGATCCTCATTTAAGTGGAATACACATTCTTGCCTCTACGGTGCGTGACAAGTCACTTTCACTGCCTGAACATGGAACAATAACCTTATTTATTCCTGCTTGGATGGATAACAACAATTACTGGGGCTGTGAAAAAGATGAAAATGGAAACTACATTCGCGGTGAAGAATACAACGCATTGAAACAAAAATATGCAGACATTCTGATCGAACGTGTAGAAGAAAAATTGATTCCAAACCTACGCAAACACATACTTTATTGTGATGTGGCAACTCCAATCACTCATCATCGCTATACTGGAAATAAGAACGGAACAATGATGGCCCAAAAACCAGGTAAAGAAAATTACCAAGGCAAGGTTGCATCATATGTTACGCCTGTTAAAAACCTGTCTCTTATACACATCTCCGAGCCCACGAGACCGAGGCTGATCT
>OJFR01000398.1_pt1 | contig 14512 bp, 10 predicted proteins | sample 1594121 | NCBI WGS metagenome assembly OJFR01 (sample SAMN05416812, study PRJEB24817) | seawater metagenome | isolation source: Sea water | place: Canada:Atlantic | collected 2013-07 | reverse complement strand
GAGATCAGCCTCGGTCTCGTGGGCTCGGAGATGTGTATAAGAGACAGATATTGATATGAAAAGTAAAAACAAATTAACGGTACAACCGATTCGAAAATATAAAAAACCGATTTATCCATCATATCAAGATAAAAATCCTTTAGAGCATCCAGATACAATGCCCTATCCATTTACTAAAAAAGCATTAAACGCACTTTTAGCAGCTGGGATTTTAGTGGGACTTCCTCAATTTATGAGCTGTGGTTTCCCCTCAGCCAATGCATCTAGTACTCCCTACATTTCGCAAGGAGTTTCTGGCAACCCATTCACTTTTGAGAAAATGGGAGTTCCTTATATTCCTGCCTCATTTGGTACAGGTTTACCCTCTCGATTATCGGCATCTGATGCTAGAGGAATCATTGAAAAAGTTTTTGTTCAAGAAGGATTAGATTTACAAAAAGAATATATCTATAACAAGGATGGTGTCAAAGTTAAACTAGATGGGTACAATGCTGAAATGAAAATCGGTTACGTCTGGGTCGAATATTCCAATATGGGCGTAGGTATGGTTAATAGATATAATTACTCAGCTAACAATAGCTATTATAGTAACCCTTTAGAAGCGACTAAGAATCAAAGCTTCGAGGATATAAGACAAGAAATGGGTTATCAGTTTAAATTCCTAGAGAATGATTACAAAGAAATCTTGAACCAACTAAATGAAGCTGACAAAATAAGATCTAAAAAAGAAAGAAGAGATGTTTATAATTTACTCTATTTGGATGCTTTAATTATGGTCGAAAAAAAACATGACAGAAATAATGCAAAAGATTTTTTAGAAAAAAACATCACTAAAAATACAATTAAACATAAGGCTACCGTTTTGGTGAATTTAAGAATGAAACGAGCTATTGAAGGACATATTAACCCTCGAAATGGAAGTAAAAAAGAAAATAAGAACCTACTAACAGTAAAAGATCATGGAGAAAAAATTATTCAAATAAAAAATCAAAAAGAGAAGCTAAAGCAATTTTATATCCTAACTAGTTTTCTATTGGTCGAAAGAGAATTCCGATATTCAAAGACCAATAAGGATTTGATTAAATTATTTAAATCTATTTTAAAAATAGAAAACAAAGCAGAGTTCTTAACTGAAGCTTCTGCGTTTATGAAAAAAGTAGATGGAGAAAAATTATCCTTGGAGGAGGCTAAAAAAATTGAATCATTAGGCAAAACTCAAAAAGATTTTATTGCTCCAATTAGTCAAAGGGATGATAGATTTATTTATAATCGTAGAGGTGTTAGTAAAGAGAAAAGAATGGAGTTAAAAAAACTTAGAGCTACTTTAAGCGCCGAAGAATATCAGGAGGTTCATAGTCAAGCATATATAGAGGCTGAGTTAATCTCAAAGCAAAAAGTTTTAAATCAATTAGAAGATCAAGTTCTCCAATATATTGATTGGGCCAAACATCAATATTGAATTTAAAAAATGTAACCTTAAGCTTTTTTAGATATTCTATTTTTTTTAAATCCCTCTATCAACTAAGGTTGGTAGAGGGATTTATTATTATGTACCTATTTTTATAACTTTACATAAAAACCATAGTGTCAACTTTACACTAAATATAAATAATAATGTACTTTTGCTTCTGTCGAATAAGGATTATTGTAATAAAAAACTAAGGAAAAAGTCTCATATCCTTTTCAAACTTATTTAAAACGATTGCTATTATGGATTCCAAAAAAATAAAAATAGGTCAAACTACGCTCCACAATTCAACAAAAAAAATAAATGGAGAATTTGTCAAGATAAATGATGTTGAATTTTACAAAATTAGTAATTATGATCAAATGCAGTCTTTCTTCATGAGCTTAGTTAGTCATTCTGACCAATGGCTTTTTATTTCCAGCCTTGGAGGATTGACGGCTGGCAGAAAGAATCCTGACAATGCTCTTTTTCCTTATACTACTGATGACAAAATTCATGATAGCCAAGATCAAACCGGAAGCAAAACCATATTACTTGTTACAAAAGAAGAGGAGACTTATTTATGGGAACCATTTTCTCAACGCTATGAAGGAATATATCGAATAGAGCGAAACTTATATAAAACGACTTACGGCAATCAGCTTTTTTTTGAAGAGGTCAATCATGATTTAGGGCTATCTTTTTCCTACGGTTGGGCATTCAGTCAAGAGTACGGAATAGTCAAAAAATCATCTTTACAAAACCTAAAAGAAGACACAATTCAAGTTCGAATTGTTGATGGAATCCAGAATGTATTGCCTTACGGAGTTAATCCAATGATGCAAACTGAAAGAAGTACATTGCTAGATGCATATAAGAAAAATGAACTCCTTGAAACTTCTGATTTAGGATTATTTCTTTTGAGTTCTGTACCTGTTGATAAAGCAGAACCGAGTGAAGCACTCAAGGCAACTACTATTTGGCAAACTGGAATTCAAGTAGATAATCATTTGCTCTCAGCTTTACAGTTGGATGATTTTAGAAAGGGGAAAATCCTAAAAACCGAAAAAGACATCCGTGCAGAAAGAGGAGCATATTTTATTGAAAGCAATATCACTTTAGAAAAACATGATAAAAAATCTTGGTTTTTTGTTGCTGAAATTAATCAAGGCCCAGCAAATGTTGTGGCATTGGATGATTGGATACAGAAAGGAGATGGACTTCTAGCGGCTATTGAAAAAGATATCTTGATAGGGACTGAAGAATTAATCAGAATTGTTGGAGCTTCTGATGGACTTCAATTGAGTTCAGATAAAATATTAAATACTCGCCATTTTGCCAATGTATTATTTAATGTCATGAGAGGTGGAATTTTTGACGATCATTATTTTACTCCGAAAAATGACTTATTGAATTTTATGGCGCAAGCCAATCCTGAGGTGACAAAACAACACAAAGCATTTTTTAAAGCATTACCTGAAACGATAAATTATTTAGATTTAAAACGATTAGCTAAAAACGAGAATGATGTAAACCTTCATCGTCTTTGTTTGGAATATCTTCCTTTAACTTTTAGTCGTCGACACGGAGATCCTAGTCGACCATGGAATCGTTTTTCGATAGAACTTTTGGATGAGCTTGGGAAAAAGAAATTTTACTATCAAGGTAATTGGAGAGATATTTTCCAAAACTGGGAAGCACTTGCACTCTCCTACCCTCACTATCTCGAAAGCATGATTGCAAAATTTGTTAATGCATCTACCGTAGATGGTTACAACCCATATCGAATTACACGCGACGGAATTGATTGGGAATTAATTGATGAACATGATCCTTGGTCCTATATTGGGTATTGGGGAGATCATCAGATAATCTATTTACTCAAGTTGATGGAATTATCACAAGCACATCAACCTGATGAATTATCTCGAATGCTTTTGCAAAAAAATTATGTCTATGCAAATGTTCCTTACCGAATTAAGGACTATCAATCTATTTTAAATAATCCACAAGACACCATTTTATTTGATCAGGAAACACAACAGCAAGTCGAAAGACTAATCTCGTCCAAAGGTGCGGATGCTAAATTATTACAAAATAAAAATGGGATAATTTATGTCAATCTTAGTGAAAAATTACTAGTGACTTTGTTGGCTAAGTTATCTAATTATATTCCTGAAGGTGGAATTTGGTTGAACACTCAAAGACCTGAATGGAACGACGCAAATAACGCTTTAGTTGGTAGCGGAGTATCTATGGTTACACTTTTTTATATTCATCGATTTGTAACATTTTCTCAAAAGTTATTTTCTACTCTTGAAGAAAATACGATTGAAATTTCAGAGGAAGTTGCTGAATTACTGGAATCAATAGCGCACACCTTTTCGAATTATCAGCAAAATCTGCAAGAACCAAGAACTAACCAAGTCCGAAGAAAGATTATGGATGAACTTGGTGAAGCAGGAAGTAATTATAGAGAAAAAGTTTACAATGGCCTTTCGAAAAAACAAACACATGTTTCATTAGAAAATTTGGATAAATTCTTTATCGATGTTTTAGCTTGTACTGAGCATACGATGGCTGCGAATAAGAGAAAAGATAAATTATACCATTCTTATAACTTAATGAGTATAGAAAAGGATGGAGGAGTTTCTATAAGATATCTCTATGAAATGTTGGAAGGACAAGTCGCTGTTTTGAGTACTGATTTTTTAAATTCAAATGAGACGATCGAACTCCTGAAGGCACTTAGAGAAAGTAGCCTTTATCGTGCAGATCAAAAAAGTTATATTCTTTATCCAGATAGACAATTACCTCGCTTTGAAGCAAAAAATAAAATCCCAGAATCAGTTTTTTCAAAGTCTAAATTATTACAAAAAATGGTTCAAGAGAATGACCGTCAAATTGTAGTTCAAGATGTAAAAGGGAACTATCATTTTAATGGGGATTTTCATAACGAAGGGGATGTACTTAAAGTTTTGAATAAAATTAAATTTTCAAAATTTTCCAAAACTCCATACATATAAAATGTATTTTATTGGTAAAAATACACTATCTCTTCAAAAAACCATGATTATCAGCTATTTATGTAGCTCCAAAGTATATATTTTTTAAAGAATCCTCTTTTCTTTTTTGAAAATCAGACTATTTTGTTTCTTTTTTCTCAAAAACATCCAAAGCATTTTTAGAAGTAATTTTTGCCACCTCTTCAATATTTACATTTTTTATCGTTGCTAACTTTTCAGCAATTAATTTTACGTACCCGCTTTCATTTCTTTTTCCTCGGAATGGAGTAGGTGCCAAATATGGTGAATCTGTTTCTAAAACTACATTTTTCAACGAAACTTCTTCCATTGTTTTATCCAAACCTGCTTTTTTAAAAGTAACCACTCCTCCTACTCCCAAATAAAATCCTAAATCAATTATCGCATGAGCTTCTTCAACTGATCCTCCGAAGCAATGAAAAATTCCTCGCAATCGATCATCTTTTTCTTCTCGCAAAACATCAATAACCTCCTGGGTAGACTTTCGAGAATGAATCACAATTGGAATATCGAGTTCTTTTGCCCAGTTGATTTGAGTTCGAAAAGCTTCTTTTTGAATTTCAAAAGTCGAAGTATCCCAATGCAAATCAATTCCAATCTCTCCAATCGCGCAAAAATATCGTTTGTCTAACCAACTTTTGACGATGGCTAATTCTTCTTGATAATTTTCTTTGACAGAGCAAGGATGTAATCCCATCATGGCAATGCATGTTTCTGGATTTGATTTTTCCAGCGCTAACATAGCATCTATTGAAGTGCTATCAATATTTGGTAAATAGAATTTTTCTATCCCATTATCTTTTGCACGCTTCATCATTTCAGCTCGATCTTCATCAAACTGATCTAAATATATATGTGTATGTGTATCGACTAGCATTGTCCTCTGTTATTAAATAACCTCATTTCCGTGGGGTAGGCTCCATTACCTTGGATTTGAAAAGAACAAAAGTAGTGAATTGGATTCGTTTTATTTATTAAACCATTCTAATAAAAGTCAAAAAGCAGATGCTGTCAACTTAACTACTTCTTTTAACTTTATTAGTTAGATTAAAAAAGTAGAATTTTTGGTGTGTGAATATTTGTTATTTTTATTTTTATTTGGAAAAAGTTAACTCCATCATGCAAAAAACAATTTTTGAAATATCACAAATGGACTGTCCTTCGGAAGAAAATCTCATTCGACTGAAGCTTGCTGATAATACTGAAATCAAAAATTTAGCCTTTGATATTCCAAATAGGAAATTGACTATTTTCCATTTTTCAAAAAAAGAAAAAATTGGAAGTGCTTTAGCGGAATTAAAATTAGGAGAAAAACATTTGGAGACTTTAGAGATTGAAAATCAAGCATTTTCAGAGGATGTGCAGCAACACAAATTATTATGGACAGTTTTGCTCATCAATTTTACTTTTTTTCTCATTGAAAGTACAACAGGTTTTTTCTCCAAATCAATGGGTTTGGTCGCAGATAGTTTGGATATGTTAGCGGATGCTTTTGTTTATGGAATTAGTATTCTAGCTATTGGAGGAACTGTTGGTTTGAAAAAGAATATTGCAAAAACAGCAGGCTATTTTCAAATCATTTTAGCTGCTTTAGGATTTTTGGAAGTTATTCGTAGATTCGTTGGGGAGGTGGAAGTTCCTATTTTTTCAACGATGATTATCGTTTCTATTTTTGCACTAATAGCCAATGGTATTTGTTTATTCTTATTGCAAAAATCGAAAAGCAAAGAGGCGCATATGCAAGCAAGTCTAATCTTTACATCAAATGATGTGATTATAAATTTAGGAGTAATTATCGCTGGAATCTCAGTTTATTTCTCCAACTCAAATTTACCTGATTTAATTATTGGAACTATTGTTTTTATTTTGGTGATTCAAGGAGCAAGGAAAATATTGACTTTGAGTAAATAATTATTTGGGAAATTTTCTCTAAAAAAAATGCGGCTAGAAAAGTCGTTTTAGTATGGCAAAAAAGAAAAAATACTACGTCATTTGGGAAGGTAATGAAACAGGGGTTTTCGATTCTTGGAAAGAATGTCAAGTCCACATCAAGGGCTATCCCAATGCAAAATATAAATCATTTCCTAACGAAGAAGAAGCTGAGCAAGCTTACCGAGGAGGAAGTGCTGCAGATTTTATTGGAAAAAATAAAAAATCTCCCACAAAAAAAGTTAGTGCCGAGGCTCGAGAAAAAATCGTTTGGGAAAGTATTGCTGTAGATGCAGCTTGCAGCGGTAACCCAGGTGCAATGGAATATCGGGGTGTTGATACGAAAACAGGAATGCAACTTTTCCATCAGGGTCCATTCAAAAGAGGAACTAATAATGTTGGAGAATTTCTCGCACTCGTTCACGCCTTAGCATTGTTACAAAAAGAGAATCGTCCTGATTTGCCAATTTATTCAGATTCACGAATAGCTATTGGTTGGGTAAAAAAGAAAAGAGCCAATACTAAATTGGAAAAAAGAGCAGATAATGCTATCCTCTTTCAATTAATGACTCGAGCCGAAATTTGGTTAAGAAACAACCCTATTTCAAACCCCATATTAAAATGGGAAACGAAGGAATGGGGTGAAATTCCAGCTGATTTCGGTAGAAAATAGCTGAATTGGATGATTTTCTATTCATTCATAACATTAGTTTAATTTTTAATAAAAGAAAAGATAGTGTCACATTTTCTGAATTAACAAGGAAGATTTGACTTCTTATGGGTTTGATTCTTGAATACTATTCTGGAGTCCCTATAAAAAAAATCTATCTACATTTAAAAATAACTAATACATGAAAAATAGAGTAATGATTTACTTTGCGCTTGTGGTCGCTTTGACCCTTGCCCAAAGCTGTAAAAAAGATAACATTGCTCCCCTAGACTCTAATACTTCCAACTCTTTGAGTCCTGTTCCTGAAAATTACTTCCAATCATTAAGTTCAGCCAATGGTTTTAGCGATCGAATTACGATTGTGAATGAAACTATCATTTTAGAAAACGAATCAGATGGTGATAGTCTTGCTTCTGGTCAAGTTGATACTAGAGATGATATAATCAATTCTGATTATTATTGGCTACATGTCGGTGAGGTTGGACCATATGTTTTGGATGGAGTTACCTTAAGTGCGACGCATATTGCATTTTTGGACGATAAGGCATATATCACTTACCATCGACGAGGAGTCGATCATTTAGGTGCACTTGAAGTTTTAGATTTGTCCAATCCAAATAATCCAACTGTTACTTTTAGAGGCTACTTGGGAAGTGCAGACATTAATGCAGTTGAGGTTGGGAAATTACCAGGCTCGGATGATGTAAAAATTTGGTTGAGTCTTTCTGATAGTAAAAAAGGTGCGGTGCTAGGCGAAGTGACGATGGCAGGAGGAACAACTTATTCAGGTTTTAAAATTGTCAATCTTTCTAATTTTATTGATGGAGGAATTTCTTCTTCCGCAAATTCGGTAACTTTTTCAGGTGACTATTTATATGTTTCAAGCGGAAAATCTCATGGAGGTGCTTTTTGCATAAATGCAGAAACATTGGAGGTACTTGGAACCGTAGAATTTGCAGATGGAAAATACATTGATGTCAATGGTACTCCAGACAATGCAACTAAAGTTGTGAGTCTACAAACTGGCGCAAATAGTTCAATCCGAGTAGAAGATATTGGAAGTTTTCACTTTTCAAATGAATATAATGTTGGAGAAATCTTACATCAAAACGTCGATACAGATAGTCGAGGAAAAAGTACCATTCACTTTGTTAATAATGATCCTGACAATGTTTACATCACCAAAGGAAAACATGGTTTAGCTTCTTACAATATTCATACAGGGGCTGAAACTTGGTCATCAAGCAATGAGATGTTGTCAAGTGGAAATACAAATGGAGTAACTTCTGATAATGAATTTATTTATGTTGCTAATGGAGCAGATGGTTTAGCTGTTTTTTCAAAACCTGAAATTCCGGGAATCGCACCTGAGTTGGTTTTCACTTGGGATATGAACGAGCAACAATCTTCAGCCAATTTCATCGAAGTAGATGGATCAACGCAATGGATTTTAGTCGCGAAAGGTCAAGGTGGAACAAAAATATTGAAGCGTCCTCAAGCTGGTGATTATTTAGCAATTAGTACATATAATAATCAAGGAGTTCCTGACAATTTGGATCAAGAAGAAATTTGTGATGTCTTACTTTCGAGCATTTTTTCTAATGCTCTTCCTAATGGACAAGATGCAACAACTGCTCATCCTGAATATTTCCACGAGTCTGTTCCAAGTAATATTTACTTTGAAGAAGATGCTGAAGTTTCTATTAGCTTTATCCACGAAGGAGCTGGTTATAAAAACGTATTGGGATACTATTATTATAACGCAGATAGTCCACCAGCAACCGTTGATGATATAGTGAAATTAATTGTCTTTCCTAATGCTTCGGCACAAGGATCTGGCGGTGGATTGCTAGAAGGAAACACGGTTCAATTGTATGGAAATTTCAAGGCGAATACTGTTCTTGGTTTTTTCTTAAACTCAAATGGTTGGGTTCAAAATAGCCAAACCATAACGGAAGGTTTAGCAGCTCATTATACTAATTATGAGTTCAATGCCAATGGTAGACAAAGTGTAATTCTTCATGAAGAAAACTGTGATGAATTAGTAGTTTGTTTTGATGACCAAGTAGTTGGTTCTGGAGACAATGATTTTAATGATGCAGTATTTCAAATAAATGTGAGCCCATCTAGCGCAGTAAATTACGATGCTTTCCCTGATGTAAATTAAAATTATTAAATACTGACTATCAACCAGTTATAAAATACAACTGATTAAATCCCACATTTTTGAAATTCAAAAATGTGGGATTTTTTTTTAAAAAAAAATCAACGTAAGTTTGCTTTATTAAAAATTAAAACTTCTCACAAATTTGATTTTTCCAAAAGCTCAACAATATTTTTTTAAGCCGATTGACAATAGTCAGATTGTTCTTTTCAGGATGCTTTTTGGACTATTAATGGTAATCGAATCTTTTGGTGCGATTGCAACGGGCTGGGTCAAAAAGACTTTGATTGACCCCCTATTTACTTTTAGTTTTTTCGGTTTTGAATGGCTACAACCTTTGCCTGGAAATGGCATGTATTTCTACTTTATTCTGATGGGTATAGTGAGTTTGATGGTCATGCTTGGCTATCGATATAAACTCAATATTTTGGCTTTAGCCTTACTCTGGTCAGGAGCTTATTTTATGCAAAAAACTTCGTACAACAATCACTATTATTTAGTGATGTTATTGACTTGGGGTATGGTCTTTATGAATCCACATCGGTATGCATCATTAGACGTAAGAAGAACTAAAACAGATATTCACTTTTGTCCAAATTGGAATCGATTGTTTTTTATAATTCTATTGTTATTAGTTTTTACTTATGGAGCAGTTGCCAAATTTTATCCAGGTTGGTGGAGTGGTGATTTCATCAAAAATTCATTTTCTCACAAGACCAATTATTGGTTAATCGGACCTCTTTTAGGCAAGGAATGGTTCCAACAATTTATCACTTTTTCGGGGATGATTTTTGATGCGATGATTATTCCTTTGTTAATTTGGAAAAGAACTCGATCACTTGCTTTTATCGGTTTAGTTATCTTTAATATTTTCAATTGTGCAATTTTTCAGATTGGAATTTTCCCCTTTACGGTGATCGCTTTAACAGTTTTCTTTTTTGAAACTGAAACGATTCAAAAATTATTTTTTCCAAAAAAACAATATGCACACGCTCCGCATTTAAATCTCCAAAAACAAAATAACAATATTTTTACATTTTCTATTTTGATCGCTTTTTTCATCATCCAATTTACTCTACCCTTGCGTCATCACTTCATCCCTGGAGATGTAAATTGGCGCGAAGAAGGTCATCGAATGAGCTGGAGAATGATGTTGCGAACGAAGCGAGGTACTATTAATTTAGAAGCTGTGAATCCGAAAACTCAAGAAAGGTTTCTCATCAAAAAAGAAGATTATTTGACTAAAGATCAAATGAAAGAATTGGGAACAAAACCAGATTTTCTCTTTCAATTTGTTCAACGGTTAAAAAAGGAATATACTAAAAAGGGAATGGCGGACATTGAAATATACTGCAAAATGAGTAGAGTGAGTTTAAATCGAAACAAAGCAAAACCTTTGTTTAAATCGGATGTTGATTTAGCCAAAGTAACGTGGAATTATTTTGGAAGGAATGATTGGGTTTTAGATTAAAAAATCAATTACAGAATATTTAGTTTGTTCATCAAAATTGATTTATTCGCTCGACTAATTGGAATTACCTTTTTTTCAATAACTAGAGTTCCTTCTCCAATATCCTTAATCTTATTAAGGTTTACAATAAAGCTACGATGGACTTTTAGAAACCTTGGGTTATTCAGTTTACCATCAATATTCTTAAGTGTGCTATAAATAATATAACTATTCTCCTTAGTTTTTACTTTCACATAGTCTCCTACATTTTCAAAATAAAGAATATCATCGTAAGCAACTCTAACATATTTACCTTCTACTTTCAAATAAACTTCTTTTGCATTAGCTCGATAAGCATTATTATTTTTTTGTACCTCGATAGCCTTTTCTACCGCCAGTTGGAAACGAGGAAAATTAATGGGTTTTTTCAAATAATCAGTTATTGAATATTCAAAAGCTTCGTAAGCATATTCAGTCTTCGAAGTAGTAAAAATAATTTGAGGTAAAACAACCACCTGCTCTAAAAACTCAAGGCCTGAAAGTTCAGGCATTTCAATATCCAAAAAAATTAAATCTACAGAGTGTTCTGTTAAATAGGCAAGTGCTTCCTTCCCGTTTTCGCAAATTTGCACCACATTTAAATCTTCGTGTTTTTCACAAAATCTTCCGAGGGATTTTCTCGCCATAATTTCATCATCAACAATCATACAATCTAAAATCATGATCTTTTTATTTGTTTAGAGATTTATATTTCTCTAACTGGTTCGTTAAAAAAGGTTTGGCTTCTGCTAATTTACTTTCTACTTCATTCATAAGATTAATTAAAGTATTGGCGTCCTCTTTCTTATCTGCCATTTTTTCTATGGCAAGTATTTTCTTCTCCAATTGGGGCAGTCCCACCATTGAAAAATTAGGCTTTATTCTATGTGCTAATCGTCTAGTTCCTTCCCAATCTTCTTGCTCAATCAAGATCCGCAATTTTGGCACTTCATTAACCGTATAGGATAAGAAGATGTCAAACATATCTGCGGCATGTTCATGATCTCCTCCATAAAAATTTTGTAAATAAGAGATATCCAATATTTCATTAATTGACGATTCTTTTATTTCATTAGCAGATATTGGTGCTGTCTTTTCCTCTTCTCGAACAGCAAAAACTAGTGCTACGTCCTCCTCTTTTCGAGTTGTATATTTTCTGATCACTTCCAACAGTTGAGTTGGAGCAAATGGTTTCGGAATATAATCAGTCATTCCTACCCCCAACGCTTGCTCTCTTTTAGATAAAATCGCAGAAGCGGTGAGTGCAACAATAGGGGCTTCACTATTTAGATTTTCTTCATTCCGAATCAATCTAGTTGCTTCATATCCATCCATAACTGGCATAGAAATATCCATAAAAATCAAATCGTAATGGTGCTCTTTAGTCATTTCAACTGCTTCTTTCCCATTGATAGCAACATGAAAATTAACTCCCCACCTTCGGAGTAAAGTGGTGATATATTTCCGATTCATAAAATTGTCTTCAACAATTAGCATAAGTAATTCGGAAGGTTCAAAAACTACTTGTAATGCTTCTTCATCTTTCGCATCTTCCTTTTTATCTTTTTCACCACTATTTATATAATCCAATTTAAATTTAAAACTTGTCCCTTTTCCTAACTCGCTCTCTGCCCAAATTTCACCACCTTGCAGTTCTACGAATTTTTTGGAGATAGCTAAACCTAAACCAGTTCCTCCAAATTCATGTCTAACTTGTTCATCAGCTTGTTTGAAGTTTTCAAAAATCAAATTCAGTTTTTCCTCTTGTATTCCTACTCCTGTATCTGCAACTTCAAATTCTAAAATATAATTATCCTCTTCGACAGCTAGTAATTTGACTCCTATTTTTATCGTTCCGACTTTTGTAAACTTCACCGCATTGCTAATCAAGTTCATCAAAATTTGAGTCAATAATAGTTCATCTCCAATCAATAAATTTTCAATTTTTTCATCGACCTCTGAAAAAATTTCTACTTGCTCCCGATCTGTTTTTACTTGAAATGTTTTTTGTAAAGAAATAACTAATGTTCGAAGGTTAAAGGTTTCCTTATGGATTTGAATTTCGTTGGCTTCGATTTTTGAAATATCCAAAATATCTGAAACTATCTTAAGTAATAAATCTCCAGATGTTTTGATACTTGTTACATGATCCTTTTGTTCAGGCGTGGAAGAGGTGGCAGACAACAAATGAGCCATACCAATTATAGCATTAAGTGGCGTTCGAATTTCATGACTCATTCTTGCCAAAAATTGTTTTTCCGCTTCTCTTGCTGCCTCTGCTGTTTTTTTGGAGAGATGAAGTTCTTCTTCCATTTTCTTTCGACCTGATATATCGTAATGAATACCCATCGAACCAATTACCTTCCCTTCAAAATCATATAAGGGAGCCCCACTAATCAACACCCATATATATTTGCCATTCTTCTTTTTTATTTTCATTTCATAAACTCCAGCTTGTCCTTGCCCTCTCTCCTCATTTTGTTGATCCATTATCGTAAGATCTTCTTGATCCACAAAAATTTCAAGGGCATTTTTCCCTTCTAATTCTCCGACAAGATATCCAGTCATATCACAAAACCAATCATAAGCTCTAACAATATTATGATTCAAATCAACTTCCAACAAACCTAATTCCATTCCCTCAATTATTCCTTTGTACTTCTCTTCACTTCGCACTAACTCTTCCCCTTCAATAACTAACTTTTCCTGCAACTCAATATTTGCCTGACGTAATTTTTCATTAACTATAAATAGTTCCAACGCTTTTTTTTCCAGGATAGATTCTGCTGCTATTCTTGCAGCTTTTTCTCTTTCCAGTTTACGTTTTAATATTTCCAGTTCCCCCATCTTATTTCTTATTTCTTACTAGTAAAAATTTCACAACGGAGCCATCTTCTTTTACATTTTCTCTATTAATAATACAGGGATCTTGAAAATGATCTAATGTTTTTATTATTAATCCTTCTGCAAAATCTGCCATTTTTCGTTCTGAATAATAAATCATTTCTAAAGTGTCCTGATCAATCATTTTGGTTTCGAAAGTTGGCAACTCAGCCTCTGGGTATATCTTTTTTACTTCTATGTGAATATGATTCTCTATAGATTCCAAAAAAACAAATGAGTTAGGAACTGTACTAAAAAATTGAGGATAGGAATTATACAAAACATCAAAAAAATATTTACCATATTCTTTTAGCAAAATGGGAATGGCAATTTCTGTTCGAGCACTCAGATCAACTATGAGCTGTACCATCTCAGAATAATTATAAGTTCCAATTGAGGTATAAATTCCTTTTGATTCTAACTCATTTTCTGTTAGCATTTTATCTACTAACTCATAACCAAATTTTTGTTCTACCATTTCCAAAAACTCAGTAAAAACAATTCCTTTCATAATGATAATTTATTTAAAACAATTTCAAACTTGATTAATATTTGGGTAACTAAATCCACACGTATTAATATATAGATTTAAAGCAATGTGTGTTATATCTCAATTTAAATAGTCCATAAAATTGAAAAAAGAAGGTATGAATAAAATAAAAAGGAAAATACAAAAAAAAGAAGCCATATTGGATAATATTACCATTAATGGACTTCCTTAACAGTTAGGAGTTAAATAAAAATTTAATCGGTTTAAAATCTTATTTATGGAATAGAGGATGGGGTTTGCTCAATTAAGTTAGTTAATATTTAAAAAATATTGTGTAGAGCTTATTTTCTGTCTCTTATACACATCTGACGCTGCCGACGAATAGAGAGGTGTAGA
>OJFR01000396.1_pt1 | contig 14568 bp, 14 predicted proteins | sample 1594121 | NCBI WGS metagenome assembly OJFR01 (sample SAMN05416812, study PRJEB24817) | seawater metagenome | isolation source: Sea water | place: Canada:Atlantic | collected 2013-07 | reverse complement strand
CGAGATCAGCCTCGGTCTCGTGGGCTCGGAGATGTGTATAAGAGACAGGTATCAGTAAGGATGACTAAAACATTTTTGTTTTCAGAAGAGGTAACTTCACAACTATCGAACTGGGAAATCTCTTGTTGCAAAGTTTCTTTTTGTCCTTCCTTTGGAATGGCGAGGTAACTTTTTATCGGCATGATTTATTTATTTTTATCAAATTTAAATGAAGGCTTTACGATTACCATTGCCCAAAACCAATTGTTGGTTTCGTTGCGGTCACCACCTTTTAAAGCTTCCATGGTATCAGATCCGAACAATTGGGAATAACCTAATTTCAAGGTAGCGCCTGCTTTTAATTTCCAACCAATTGTATAATCTAATTCTGTCCCTAAGAAGTTTTCCATAGCTTCTCCAGCATTTTCTGAGGAAGCAATATTTGAATTCGAGAGGAAATAGTGAAAGGCAAGACTAGTAGTGAAATTTTTCTTTTTATAATTTGCTTTTAGAAACAAATCATTTAAGCCAACACTCCCTACGTGGTTGCCCACATAGAAATAATCCATCAATCCATTGAACTTATGATTGGTTCCATAGAAAGGTGTAAAAGCATTATTTTCTCCATTGGCATCTAATTGGTCATTTCCAGAAAGCACCTCCGCACCTAATGACAAAGTGATATTTTCATTTGCTGAATAGGCAATATCAGCTCCACCATAAAAGGCATTTATTTTAGAATTTAGAGTATCTGCATTGGTTCCTCCTTGATAATAAAGAGCAAAGTTTGCAGCAAACTTATTTTCTTTATAAATTAACCGTCCTCCTATCGTTTGACTAAAATTGGTTTCAAATTCACCATTGGAAAAATCTACTTGTCTTCCATTGTTTAAAAACAAAAGGCTGCCTTTAAATTTGTTCCAATCTTTGTGTAACCACACAAATTGGATTGCTTTATAATTATTTCCAACCGTATATCTAGTGCCTGCCAACTGAGGTCTGTCCTGATTAAATGCCAACCCAAGATGCCCTGTAAATGTGCTATCCTTAAAAATAAAAATAGCAGCATCATGACTTCGAGCTTGCTGAGCCCAATTGACACTTCCAAAAATTCGCTGGTCATCATAGGCAATTTCTTGCCTTCCTAACTTCATCGCAAATCGCTTATCCAAATTGACTTTAGCATAAGCTTCATGAACTCCTGTTAATGAACCATCATTAACAACTAATTGAGGCTGATTCCCCCAAGTTCTAACATCTTGAATGCTTAAAAAATATTCAACCTTTTTTGAAGTGAGACCAATATTCAAGCGGCTTCTTTGGTCTATAAAAAAAGCAGCGTCTTGATCTTTATTTGAAAGAGTCTTAATCCCGTGTCGATATTCCGCTCTAGGACGAATTTCACCAGAGATGGTTAATTGTGCATTATTAATTGATGGAAAGGCTAGCCAAAATACAAGGCTAAGAATGATGTATTTTTTCATTTCAATTTGTTTTGCGTTAACAAACGTAGTACATCACGCAACAGCTATTGATGACAAAAATCACTAAACCTGAGTGATTTAAATCACATTATATGTATAGATATTTAGAGGTTAAAGTTTTATCCAGCACATCCTTCACGATCTAAGTTTCGATACGGAATCGTCTCCGTTAAATGTCCAATTTTTATATTCTCATTTCCCTATTAAACTGCTCCCATTCCAATTAATTTAAAAGCATTTATCCCAATAAGTCAATCAGTAAATACTTTATGCTATATTGGAATCAAATAAAATCTCCATTAAATGATTACACAATACGTTATTTTAATTTTATACTTTTTTGTCTTATTAGCAATCGGTTACTATGCTTCCAAAAAAATACATAATATCGATGATTATTATGTTGGAGGTAAAAAATTAGGATTTTGGGTAGTTGCATTTTCCTCAAGGGCTACGGGAGAATCAGCATGGCTATTGTTAGGATTGACTGGAATGGGCGCAATGGCAGGTATCTCGGCTTTTTGGGTAGTAATAGGAGAAGTGATTGGCGTTTCAGCCGCCTGGTTTCTGATGGCCAAGCCTTTCAAAAAAATGACGGATGAATATAAATCCATCACTATTCCAGATTATCTGGTGAGCCGATTCAAATCTAAAACACATACGCTTAGAAAAATAGCAGCGACAGTATTGAGTGTTTTTGTAATTATTTATGTGAGTGCTCAAATTGATGCGACGGGATCAGCCTTCGAATCATTTCTAGATTGGAATTATTATACAGGCGCAATCGTTGGTTTTTTATTGGTTTTATCTTATATATTTTCTGGTGGATTTGTAGCAGTTGCTTGGTCGGATTTATTTCAAGGGTTATTAATGTTATTTGGATTATTGCTATTGCCGACGGTGGCATGGCTATTAATTACTGATCCTCCATTATTTGAAGGGATCCAAGCAATTGACCCTGGCTTGATGAATATATGGGGAGCAGGTGGTTTGACTACGGTCAATATATTTGCCATTTTAGGTTTTATGATGATTGGATTAGGTTTCATGGGCTCACCTCAATTATTTGTAAGATTCATGTCTATTAAAGATGAAGCGGAAATTAACAAAGGAAGATGGGTAGCGATTGCTTTTACGATTCTTACTGATTCTGCTGCTGTGATGGTGGGAATTCTTGGAAGGTATTATTTCAACGAAGCAGGAACGGATATAGAAGCGACACTTGGAAATAGTGCACAGGATGTATTACCTATGTTGGTAAGTGAAGTGATGCCAACGGTTCTTGTTGGACTTTATGTAGCAGTAGTTTTATCAGCAATTATGTCTACGATTGATTCTCTCTTAGTGGTTGCCTCAAGTGCTATCACACGAGATGTTTATCAACAAATTTTACATCCTGACGCAGACGATAAAACATTAACCAGCTTATCTAGAAAAGTAACGGTGGTTATGGCATTTCTTGCTTTGGGACTTTCTCTTTTAGTTTCAGTACTCTCACCTGACAGAACTATCTTTTGGTTTGTGATGTTTGGGTGGTCTGGAATTGCAGCAACTTTTTGCCCGGTGATGATATTGTCGATGTTTTGGAAAGACTATACAGAGAAGGGAGCGATCGCTTCTATGCTTACAGGATTTTTAAGTGTTCCACTTTTTAAATTTGGAGCAACTCGACTTCCTGATATCGGTATTCTTTTTGAAAAAATGGACGTATTACTACCTTCCTTTTTAATGGCGATGCTCGTTGGATTTATTGTAAGTAAATTAGATAAAAAAGGACAAGGAGTTATAACAGATATTAGTTCCTAAATAAGTTGAACTATAAATAAGAAATAAAAAGAGATGAGTAGTTCCAACTACTCATCTCTTTTTATTTAAAACTTGATCTAATCGTATAATTTTATTGAAACGACTCCTATAGCAATTTGCCTTCTTTGGAGTGGTAGGATAAAACTTTCCAATCAAAAGATTTTGCCTCGTCATTATAAACCTGGCAAGTATCAATAGGATTCATATAAAGGTGAAGACTCATACTTCTACCTGGATGAGTATTTTTTAAAGAATGATAGCCCATCTCATCATTCATATAAGAGAATCGACCTTCTTTGAAGACCATTTCATCTATCGGCAATGGGGTATTGGTTTGTTTTTCATCTTCAAATCGAACTTCTTTCATTTCTCCTTGAAGTAAATAAACCCAACATTCTTCTCCTGCATGACAATGAATCGGTGTTTCTTGACCCTCTTCCCAACACAGTAATATTAATTCGTGACTATCAGTTCTGGTGATACAATTACGGGTGTAGTGGTCTTTAGACCAAAATTGATAGGGGGAAAAGTCCATTGTGTCTAATTCGATTCGCTTAATTAAACCTACATAATCTTTTCCTGAACACTCAGGAAGTACTTCTAATAATTCTTTTAGGGATGTTATTTTTTCTTTTACCATATTCCTCAAAGGTAAGGAAGCAAAGGCAAGATTACTAATTCAAGTTCTGTATTGTACCGTTTTATAGCATTTATTATCTTTATTTTATCTAAAAAAGTTCATTTTCAAACAATTAAAGACTATATAGGTTATAATAAGTGGATCTCCCCATTTATAGAAACAAATGACTTAATAACCTATTAATTTTTAAATCATAAAACTAAAATACTTAGTATGAAGGGCGAATTAAAAATGTTTAATTCTATTGTTGAAAAACTGCTAAAAGCAGAAGAAGAAACTCCAGTAGTGGAGTATGTAGAGGCCAGGGATCTCCATGACCGAATTGATTTAAGCTTAAATCAAGAAGCCATGGAGGAGGAAAATTTCCGAGACCTATTAGAAGATTTAGTTCTAACCACTCCACGTACTTCTTCTAAATTATTTTTTAATCAACTATTTGGCGGTAGAAAAAGCAAAGCTGTACTTGGTGACTTACTTGCTGTAATGTTAAATAACAGCATGTACACGTACAAAGTTGGCGGGCCTCAAGTTGGTGTGGAGAAAAGTATTATCAATAAACTTTGTGAGATGGTGGGCTATGGAAAAGCAGGTAATGGTACTTTTCCATCAGGTGGATCGATGAGTAATTTGATGGCGATGATTATGGCAAGAGATGCTCACGACCCGACAATAAAGCTAGAAGGAACTCCCAAGAAACTCATCGTTTACACTTCTTCAGCATCTCATTATTCTACTCCGAAGAATGCAGCCATGATGGGCATCGGAAGAAATAATGTTCGATTAGTTGATACTAATTCCAAAGGCGAATTACAATCTGATCATTTGGAAGAATTAATTTTGGAAGATTTGGAAATGGGCAACACACCGTTTTTTGTTAACCTGACTGCAGGTACAACGGTAATGGGTGCTTATGATCCTATTCCTCCAACTAGCCGTATTTGTAAAAAATATAACTTATGGCTTCATGTTGATGGAGCATACGGAGGAGGAGTTATTTTTAGTAAAAAATACAAACATTTGGTAGCAGGATTAGAGGAGGCAGATTCCTTTAGTGTGAATGCTCACAAAATGTTAGGGACTCCATTGACCTGTTCTATTATTTTGACAAAGCATAGTCAACAATTGTATGATTCTTTTTCTAATGATGCAGAATACTTGTATCAAACAGATGGAGATGATTATAATTTGGGTAAAATCTCCATGCAATGTGGTCGTCGAAATGATGCATTGAAATTTTGGACACTTTGGAAATCAGTAGGTACCAAGACGTTAGAAAAATATGTTGACCAACAATTTCATCTAGCAGATGTTGCCAGAGAATATATTAGCAACAATCCTGATTATACCTTGTATAGTTATGATGATTCGATTTCAATTTGCTTTAATTATAAAGGTATAGATGCAAATGAACTTTGTACTTTACTGTATCAAGAAGCAGAGATTATGGTAGGTTTTGGAAAATTCCAAGAGGATGAATTTATTCGGTTTGTGACGATTAATTCTGAAAACAAAAAAGAAGATATATTAAACTTCTTTGCTAAATTAGAATCGTTTGTCGCTAAGTCTGTTGAACTATCTTCAGAGGTGTATAATAATTAGTTTCAAATATAATTGGAGAAAAGCTGATTGATCCAATTTATGAAAAGTGAAGAAGTAATCATTATCAGATTATTTTTTTTCTAAAAGAAAACCCGATCTTCCAGTAAAGGAGATCGGGTTTTACTATTAATAATATTCCAATTATTTATTAGTTATTACTATGGGTTACAATATTTTTCAACTCCGCATTCTCGATCTCACCCATGACTATAAAAGTACCTTCTATATTTAAGTTCTCTTTATATAAACCTACTGCGTGACTATATACGATCACTTTAGCATTCTCCCCTACAGTAAGCTTAGCATTGGATGTAATTTGGATTGAGTTCAATTCAATCGTTCCACTTTTGATGATAGGAGTTGAAAAAGTTGATGTAGATACGTCCAGAATAATCACATCAGAGAAAATATTTGGCACTCTATTGTTGCTCCAGTTTTTGGCTTCGTTCCAGCTGGTCTCTTTACCAGGAGTACCCCCTTTCCAGGTTACAGTTTGTTGAGCATATGTGAATGTTGCTGAGAGGGTAAGGATAATAATTAATAAGTTTTTCATGATAAATAATTTAATTGATTGAGTAATTATGACCACAAGGTGGGAGGTATTAGGTCTGTATGCAAGTGATATTTATTCAACGGTAAGGCCATTTATCATGCGGTTGATTTAATGGTTATTTACCGTTTGATCAATGATTATTAAGCATTTGTTGGATAGAGAACTCAAAAAAACTCATGTTATAAGCACTAGAATGTAAGGAAGGTCATTTTGAATAATGCATTTATTCCTCGGATGAAGTCAAAATTAAAATCGCTTCTAATTTTATTATTTTTGGAAATCGCTTCTACTTATAATTAAGTTAGACATCAGCTTGTATAAACGTTCAATCCCTCTATTAATCGATCAATTAGTCAATTTAGATTTGAATTACCGTTAGATCAACCGTTGGATCAATCATCAACATCTCCTAAAAAAATATTTTTATCTTGCATAAGAAGAATGAACAAAAGAGCGCGATTGGATAAATGAGAAATTAATTAAGAGAGTATTAACGAATATTAGATTACACATATGAATAAAATCAAAAGTCTGATTATTGATGATGATCCATTTATTCGAGATTTATTACAAGATAAATTAGATCAATATTTCCCAGAAGTAGAAGTGCTGTCTATGGCAAGTAGTGGCACGGAAGGATTGCAAAAAATCAAAACATTCCAACCTGATTTGATTTTTTTGGATGTAGAAATGGCTGACATGACTGGATTTGAAATGTTAGCTCAATTGGTTGATATAAAATTCCAAACTATTTTTATTACTTCCTATAGCCATTATGCAATCAAGGCCATTCGATTTAGTGCTTTAGATTATTTAGTCAAACCAATTGATTTGGGAGAACTAAAAGAGGCGATCAATCGCTATAAGTCTTTTCGGAAAAAGAATACTACTCCTAATAAGATTAAAGAAGCATTGTACAATTTGCAAACTGTTAACTCTTCTGAGAAATTATTAACCTTGCAAACTCAGGAAGGAGAATTACAAATGATGCTTAAAAATATTATACGCATTGAAGGTGAGCGAAATTATAGTTTCATTTATATGACTAATCAAAAAAAGAAACTCGCTTCCAAAACTTTAGGGGATTTAGAAGAACTATTAACTGATAAAGGATTTTTTAGATGTCATAAATCACATCTTATTAATTTTTCACATATTCAATCTTACCCCAACAGTACTTCAGTTGTACTTTCTGAAGGAACTAATATTCCAATTGCCCGCCGAAAGAAAGAGGAATTTAAAACTTGGTGGGAGACTTATCAAGATAAAATTTAGCTACCATGAAAATCAAAAGTTTGATTATTGATGATGACCCTTTTATCAAAAGTCTACTGGAAGATATGATACTGATAAATTTTCCAAATGTAGAAATTCTTGATACTGCTAAAGATGGAAAGGAGGGAATCGAAAAAATTGAAATACATCAACCAGATCTTATTTTTTTAGATGTGGAAATGACTGATATGACTGGTTTCGAAATGTTAAGTCATTTTGAAAATCCTACTTTTCAGACTATTTTTATTACCTCCTATAATCACTATGTGCTTAAAGCATTACGGATGAATGCGTTAGATTATTTAGTCAAACCTATTAATTTAGAAGATCTTCAACAAGCCATCAATAAATGTATTTCTAAGTTAGGGCAGAAAAAGAATGCGGAAACGATTAAAGCTACTTTGAGTAATTTGGAGGAATTGATTCTTAATATTTTACCAAAAGAAATAGCCAAAGAAATTGAGCAAAATGGTTCAGCTAAAGCAAAAAACTATGACCTAGTCACGGTGTTCTTTGCTGACATTAAAGGATTTAGTCAACATGCCGAAAGACTGACTCCCGAAGAATTACTTGAAGAACTCAACTATTATTATAGTGCATTTGATTTGATTCTCGAAGCGCATGGGATTGAGAAGATCAAAACGATCGGCGATGCATATATGGCTGCGGGAGGAGTTCCGGTACAAAATATTACCAACCCGAATGATACTGTAAAAGCGGCTTTCGCCATCCAAAATTTCATTGAAGAAACAGCAGCTCTTAGAATTGAACAAGGACTATTACCATTTGAATTTAGAATAGGAATCCATTCAGGTCCGGTGGTTGCGGGGATTGTTGGACTAAAGAAATTTGCCTATGATATCTGGGGCGACACCGTCAATATTGCAGCTAGAATGGAAGAAAATGGAACCATTGGGAAAATCAACATCAGTCAATCAACTTATGATTTACTAAAAGGAGCGCCTGAGTTTTCTTTTATACCGAGAGGGAAAATTGAAGTGAAAGGAAAAGGGCTATTAGAGATGTTTTATGTAGAGAAGTAATTCTTCTACAACTCTTATAGTTCTTATTACAACCCATCAGAATCAATTCGCAATTAAGAGATACTTTTTCTATTTTTATAAAAAAATATAATGGAAGAAACATTCATGGAGTTTTGGTTGCGAGAAGCTTTTGGGGTAGTGAAGGATTATTTCCTTTTTGCAGGAGGAGCATTTATTTTGTTTTACTTTATTTTAAAGAAACCAATGTGGTTTCGGAAAGTACAAAAGAAGATGCCGAAGAATAAAGACTACTTCCGAGATATCTTTTTTTCTTTGATTTCTGTAACTATTTTCGCTACTGTAGCATTGTTTGTTTTTTATTTTTATATGCCTCAAACGAATATCTATTTTGATTTTAATGACCACAGCATAGGTTATTATTTGTTTACTTGGATGTGGATGTTCTTCTTGCATGACACTTATTTTTATTGGATGCATCGTGCTATGCATCATCCACTTATTTATAAACATGTACATCTAGTGCATCATAAATCAACCAATCCTTCTCCTTGGACTGCTTATGCTTTTCATCCGATTGAAGGATTCTTTGAAGCGATGATTGTTCCATTGATTGCATTTACTGTTCCTGTTCATATTTCTTCGATTGGACTTTTCTTTTTATTTCAAATCTTTTATAACGTGTACGGACACCTCGGATTTGAATTGTATCCCAAAGGATTTCATAAAACTTGGATTGGGAAATATGTCAATACTTCTGTTGCACATAATTTGCACCATAAAAGATTTGATGGAAATTATGGTTTGTATTTTCTTATTTGGGATAGATGGATGGGAACCGTTCGAGAAGATTATGATTCGACTTTTGAAGAGACGACGGATAGAGTTAAAGAAAAGATTTCACCTCAAACATAAAAAAGGACAGCTACTTAGGTGGCTGTTTTTTTTTTGTTCTAAACGATTCCATATGATGGAAATAATCCTAGTATTGTCTGTATGAATAAATTTACTCAAACCCTTTTTATGAGTTCTTCCATTTTGAAAACTTCCCATTCCTCCAATCAGATGTTGATTTAAATCATAACTAACAGTTGATTGAAATCATGTGTTTCGCATTTCTGTTGTCATAAATTGAGAATGTGCAAAAGAGTCTTCTAATGATTACTTGCTTAAATCAAGTTTAGTTGAAGCAGGAGATTCCAAACTTTTCAAATCAAACACAATGGAACCCAAATATTCAAAAAACAAAACTCCTCCTCCAAGTCTTCAAGAAAATCAACTTTTTAAAAAGTTGACACATCAATTTAAACGCTCTCCTAATCAAATCAATCAACTGTTGGAAGGTGATTCGGAATTGCTCCAACTAGAAGATGGAAGTGTCCTTGCTATTACCGTAGATAATATTGTGGAGGAAATTGAAACGGGGTTGTATAAAGATCCATATTTAATTGGCTGGATGACCGTCATGGTAAATATTAGTGATATCTCTGCGGTAGGAGCTAAACCTATTGGTATTCTATTATCGCAACAATTTCCAAAAGATTTCCCTGAAAAAGAGATGCAAGAAATACAAAAAGGAATCGAAGATGCTTGTCGAGAGTGTGGAACTTTTGTGCTAGGAGGAGATACGAACCAAAGTGATTATATGCAAAGTGGAGGAGTGGCAGTTGGAAAAATTGATGATGGAAAAGTAATAACTCGGAAAGGTTGTAAGCTAGGAGATATTCTTTTTACTTCTGGAAAAATGGGACAAGGAAGTGCATTTGCTTTTGAACGATTATTAAAAACTGAAAATGCTTCTGTTCCTTTTCAACCAAAATCAAATTTAAAAAAAGGAGAAATTATACGAAGGTTTGGGTCATGTTGTATGGATTCGAGTGATGGTTTTTTTGCTGCTGTTTGCAACTTGATGAGCATCAATGAAAAAGGATTTAAACTAGACACTTCCCTTCAAAATATTATTCACTCTGATGCCCTTCGAGTTACTCAAAAAAATAATTTACCTCCATGGATTTTTCTTGCAGGACCTCATGGAGAATTTGAATTAATATTTACCATTCCACCCAATCACTTGGAGGACTTTTTGGAAAAAGCAAAAACCATTTCATGGCAACCGTTGAAAATAGGAAAGGTCTTGGGCGAGCAAAAATTCATCCTTCCTATCGAAGAAGAAGTAATTGAAATTGATCCTTTCACTATTGCTAATTTATTTACCGAATGTGAAAGTAATGTAGAATTATATTTAGGAGAACTTTTAAAACTTCATCAAACATGGCAACTCAAATAAAAAATAAACAGACTAATTTTTCAAAAAGAAAGCCTAATGATCTTCATGATTTTTTAGAAATCAGTTCCACGTTGACATTGGAAGAACGGACTAATGGTTTTATGAAATTTATTGAAGGCTTACAAGCAAAACATCAATACACTTATAAGCGAAGAGTCCTAACACCAGCTGATCGCACAGTAGAAATCTGGGATGAATATGAAAATAAAAATCGTTCCATGTTGATGTTTGCCTCCAATAATTATTTGGCACTCGCGAACCATCCTCACGTCAAGAAAAAAGTTAAAGAAGCAATAGATGAATATGGGGTTGGTATCGGTGGACCTCCACTTTTGAATGGATATTCTAAATTGATGGTAGAGCTCGAAGAACGATTAGCTCGACTCAAACATAAGGAAGCTGCAATGATCTTTCCAACAGGCTATAGCACAAACTTAGGATTGATCGGAGGACTCGCTGCAGATAATGATGTTATAATTTTTGATCATTATAGTCATGCTTCATTTTACGATGGGCTTCGGTTTACTCATGCTAGGACATTGACTTTTGAACATAATGATATGATTGATCTTGAAGCTAAATTAAAAGAAGCTTCTGCTGATTTGAAGGGGGATTTATACGTAGGTGTCGAAGGCGTGTATTCAATGGATGGAGATTTGGCTCCGTTGGATAAGATTATTCCTTTGCTGAAAAAATACAATGCAATTTTACTATTAGATGATGCGCATGGAACTGGAGTGATGGGAAAAACAGGAAGTGGAACAGCTGAACATTTTGGATTGTCTGATCAAGTTGATGTGTCTATGGGAACGTTCTCAAAAACTTTTGCTGTGACGGGTGGATTTGTCGCAGCTTCTAAAGAAGTCATCAATTACCTTAGATTTTTTGCTCGATCATATATGTTCTCAGCTTCGCTTCCACCGATGACTTTGGCAGCAGTTCTAGCAGGCTTAGATGTTATCGAAAACGAGCCTGAGATAAAAAAACAACTACTGGAAGTCCGAGATTATGCGATTGAGAAATTGGGCAAATTTGGATTCTATAGAAAGCCTGATGCTGCAATTTTAGCTCTAAAAATTCCTGATAACATGGATATCCGAAAAGCTAATTTTGAAATTCATCAAAAAGGAGTTTTTCTAAATGCAATCGAATACCCAGCAGTAGCAGAGCATGAAGAAAGATTTAGAATTAGTTTAATGGCTCGACATACGAAGGAAGATATTGATCAATTGACAACGGTTCTAGAAGAAGTTTTTGCTAACAAATCTAATTACCACGAATGATTTATTACTCACATGTAAATGAAGATAATAAAGTAGAAGAATCATTTATGAATTCAGCAGCCTTCGAAAGCCTGGTTGGCATTGCTGGATCAGGTGAGAGAATTATTGCCTTGTTGGCTCACCCAACTTTAAAAAAAGTAGCTGCAGTTGATACTAATATCCAAGCGTTATTTTTACTTGAAATAAAACTAAAAGCACTTGAATATTTAAGCCCAGAAGAATACTTGAGATTCATTGGATTCTCAGAATCTTCAACTCGCTGGGAATCTTTCATTGTAATAAAAAACCAACTTTCCATTCCCTGTCTTAAATATTGGGAAGAACGACGACAAGTTATTCAAAAAGGCATTTTGTTTTATGGACATTTTGAAAAATTCTTAGAACGAAATCGCCCATTGTTTAAAGTTTTCTTAGGGAAAAAGTTCTATGAAAGCTTTGAAAAACCTGTTCAAGATATTTCAGGTTTTCCTTTTTGGCGTTGGAAATTCCTCAAAAAAATATTTTCCAATAGTTGGGTTTTTCGATTAAGTGGGAATAAGGATCTAGCATTTATTTCTTCGGATGCTCAATGCCAATATATTCCCCAAGGATTACAGTCTGTAATGGATGAAAATTTAGTCAATCAATCTTTTATGTTTCATTTAGTTTTTAAAGGGAATCTAAAAGAAATGAATTCAGAAGCATTGCCTCCATCTTTACAAATTGAAAATCTAAAAATAATAAAAGAAGCTCTTCAAGAAAATAGAATCGAAGTTACCTACCACCATCAAGACCTAACAATGTATTTACAAAATAAATTAAATGCATTGAAGGGCGATACTTTTTATTCTCTTTCTGATATTTTAAGCTTCTATAGTTTTTTAGATTTTAAAAAAATGTTGGACACAATTCCAAAAGGAAAAGAAAAACATTGGGGAGTCGTTCGTGCTTTTGTTAGAAACAGATTGGATGAGGATGAACTTGACCGATTAAGAAATGGTCTCAAGGATTTGACCGAATCAACTTATTTAGAAAGAACTAAAATGTACCAAACCTTTAATTTTAAAATATGAATACTGATTTCAAAATCATTACCTATGATCCAAAATATGAAGATGCTTTACTTGCTCTTGAGAGAAAAGCAACCCAAGGGTCATGGATTCAATTGGAAATGATTCGTGATCGTTTTTTGAGTCGTTCGGTAGTTTTTGATAATTATAAAATATTTCTTGGGGTGACGGAAAATGCTCAACTTGTAGGTGTAACTGCTGGTGCAATTGTTCCGATTGAGTGTAATAATAATTTGCTTAATGTGGGAATTGGATATGATTTGAAGGTGTTTCCTGAATTTCGAAAATTGGGTTTAGCTAAAACATTTGGAAGCCAATTAGTTTATAATTATTTTCTTCCTTCTGGTTCAGATGATTTTTTTGTAACCATGAAAACCAAAAACATTGCTGTAGCAAAGGCTTGTTACTCTATAAACAGGAAATGGTATCATTATGAATTTATCTATTTAACTATACCAACTTGGAGAAGGATAAAACAGAAAGTAAACTACATGGAACCATCAAGTCAACTTAAGTTTAAAACAAAATTATTTCCAAGTGAGAAAGATTTGACCACCTATTTTTCCAAAACAAAAAGTGGATTAGGAATCTGGAATACCCATAAAATGTATCAAATCAAATTGCGCAAATTAAATCCCATCTTAAAATTGGGACAAGCTCTAAGTAATCTTTTTTTGCCCAAACATCGGCACACTCCAAGTGAAGGTGATTTGCTCAAGTTCGCTACTCTATTTGATTTTGATGAATCCAATTTTTATGAGCTCAATGAAGTTTTAGAGCAACTTCAAGAAGATGGAATTCAATATTTAAATGTGTGTTGTCAAAAAGGAGATTTTGTTTGGCAGACACTAAAACCAATTGCAATCAATGCTTATCCATACTCCTTGGTAGGGACTTTTAAAACTACTCCAACCGACGAGATCGCAATTGATGTAAGAAGTCTTTAAAGTGAAAAATTCAAAAAAATGAAAGTTGCCATCATCATCAACTATGCTGCAAATAATGGACGCGCCAAAAAGCGTTGGATTCAAATAAAAGAAGAGGTGTTGAATTCATTTCCTACAAATACTATTTTGATTCCTTTTGAGCCGCCGTTCGATATTGAGTTATGTCTCAAAGGCCTAGTTGAAAACCAAAGAGTCGATGTCATTATTTCAGCAGGTGGAGATGGAAGTGCCAACTACATTTTGAATGCCTTGATGAAATTAGAAAATATCGATTTGAAAAAAATTACACTTGGTGGGATCGGTTTAGGTTCTAGTAATGATTTTATCAAACCTAAAAAACGATCGATACAAAATGTCCCAGTTCGTCTGAACTTCGAAAGTGTAAAATTAGTGGACATAGGAAAACTAAATTATACTCAAGAAGATAACCAGAAAACGACTCGATATTTCATCGCTAATTCAAGTATGGGAGTTACTGCGGAGGCAAATTATTTATTCAATCAAAATTATGGAATCATTGGTTTTCTTAAAAATAAGCTGACTGACTTAGCCATAATTTGCGCAGCGCTAAAAACCATTTTCACTTTTAGAAACTACCCCATTAGCATAGAATATAATGGCTGTCTCTTATACACATCTCCGAGCCCACGAGACCGAGGCTGATC
>OJFR01000393.1_pt1 | contig 14645 bp, 12 predicted proteins | sample 1594121 | NCBI WGS metagenome assembly OJFR01 (sample SAMN05416812, study PRJEB24817) | seawater metagenome | isolation source: Sea water | place: Canada:Atlantic | collected 2013-07 | reverse complement strand
ATCAGCCTCGGTCTCGTGGGCTCGGAGATGTGTATAAGAGACAGGATTTATGATGATTTTACATTTGATTATGGTTGGTCCACGTCAGGAACTGCTACAACCGGAATGTGGGAAAGAGGTTTTCCTAATGGTACAGAAAGTGGTTCAGCTCCTTACGGAGATGTTATAACCGATTGTGGTGATTACTCTTTTGTAACAGGCAATTCACCTCAGTTAAACGCAGACGTGGATGATGTTGATAAAGGAACTGCGAACTTAATCTCTCCTGTTATCGACCTTTCTTCGTATTCAAATCCGTATGTGAACTATTCGCGTTGGTTTTATTCATTTCATGGCCCTTCAGCTCCTGATGATACCTTACGAGTTAAAGTTTCAAATGGTACCCAAACAGTTGAAATTGATAAAGTTGGGGGCGGGTTTTTTGTGCCTGAACAATGGGTGGAAAAAAGTATTCGCATTCAAGATTTTATCACTTTGACTAGTACAATGCAGTTTTTCTTCGAAACTTCGGATGAAGAACCAAATGGTAATGTAACCGAAGCAGCGGTTGATCGGTTTTTTATCGTTGAGGATTTTGAGCTAGGCATACCTTCTTTGGAAACAAATATCCAAGTATTTCCAAATCCGACAAGTGACATTTTAAACATCAAGTCCAATAATGTAAATATTTCCTTTCAGGTTGTGTCCTTAGAAGGTGTAATTGTCAAAGAAGGAAAATTAAACTCAGAAATTGAATTGGTTGATTTAAGAGATTTGAAAAACGGAGTCTATTTCTTATCCGTTGCAGATGAAGTCCATAAAATTATTAAGATGGATTAATTCCAAATTGCTTCAATCGTTTAATTATATTTGTTAAAACAAATTTTTCAGTTTGGAATTAAAATATGATATTTCGGTAGTCGTTCCTTTGTACAATGAGGTAGAGTCTTTGCCTGAGTTGCATCAATGGATAGTGAAGGTGATGAATGAAAACAATTTTTCATATGAGGTACTGTTTATAGACGACGGAAGTAAAGATGGTTCATGGAAGGTAGTTGAAGAACTGCATCAAAAAGACCTAAACATTAAGGGAATTAAATTTCAACGTAATTATGGTAAATCGGCTGCCTTGCAAAAGGGCTTTGAAGCTGCAATGGGTCGTGTTGTTGTAACTATGGACGCTGATTTACAAGATTCACCTGATGAAATTCCGGAATTGTATAGATTGATAATCGAAGAAGATTATGATTTGATTTCTGGATGGAAAAAAAAGCGTTACGATCCAATTTCGAAAACTCTTCCAACTAAATTGTACAATTGGGCAGCACGTCGTATAACTGGAATTCATTTGCATGATTTTAATTGTGGCTTGAAAGCGTATAAGAGTGCTGTTGTGAAAAGCATTGAGATTTATGGGGATATGCACCGTTATATTCCTGCACTTGCAAAATATGCTGGTTTCACAAACATTGGAGAAAAGGTGGTTGCTCATCAAGCACGTAAATACGGTACAACTAAGTTTGGATTGAATCGATTTATCAACGGACCGCTGGATTTAATGACCGTTGCCTTTATGGGGAAATTTGGCAAAAAACCGATGCACTTTTTTGGCGTAATTGGTATGATGCTTTTCTTTATTGGTTTTGGTTTTTCATTTTATATCGGTATAGATAAGTTGTTCTTTAATTCAACTGCTGAAAAAATTGCAGATAGAACGGAGTTTTATGTGGCTTTAGCAGCAATGATTATGGGGGTTCAATTTTTCTTAGCTGGTTTTATCGCGGAAATGATGGGACGAACTTCAGCTCATCGTAATGTTTATTTGGTCGAAAGGACGATAGATGTCGATTAGTAATTGGGGTATAAATAATACATGGTCGCTCTTTCTCGATCGAGATGGTGTTATAAACAGGCGTATTTTTGGAGGGTACATTACTTCAATAGAAGAATTTGAATTCCTTCCAGGAGTCGAAGATGCAATTAGACAATTTTCAGAGACTTTTCATTTAGTGTTGGTGGTGACAAATCAACAAGGAATTGCAAAAGGGATAATGGAAGAGCGTAACCTTTTGGAGATTCACAATTATATGTGTGATCAAATTTACTTGAAAGGTGGAAAAATTGACAAATGCTACTTTGCGCCAAATTTAAAAGGTGCAGAAGACGACATGCGCAAACCTTCTTCCGCAATGGCAGATTTGGCTAAAATGGAATTTCCAGAGATTGATTTTGAATGTTGCGTGATGATTGGTGACACAGATACAGATATCGAGTTTGGCAAGAATCTTGGAATGAAAACAGTACGAATTAAAACAGAGGAGCCAATAAATATACAAGCAGATGTAACTGTTAGTGGATTGGATGAATTTGCTAAAATGATTAAAAATGAAATATAGCTTAGTTACTTTAATTGCGTTTTTTGCGTTTGTCGGGATCGGACAAGTAAATCAAGTTGATGCAAAGGGAAAAAAACAAGGTGAATGGGCAAAATTGTATGAAGGTTCAAAGGTATTTGAATACACAGGACAGTTTAAAGATGATAAACCAGTAGGAAAATTTACGTATTATTATCCTTCATCAAAAGTAAAGGCTGTTATTAAGCACGATGAAAATAGTAATCGTTCGGTTGCATTTTACTATCACGAACATGGTGCTTTGATGAGCTATGGAATATTTCGCAATCAATTAAAGGATAGCGTATGGTTGAATTTTGGACCATCACAACGCATTAGCAATACAGAAACCTATAAAAATGGAAAGTTGGAAGGACGTAAAGTTATTTATTACGTTCCTGAAGAGTTAGCCGATAAGTCTCAAATCCCAGCATCAGTTTCACATTATAAAAACGACATGCTTCATGGCGAATACACTGAATATTTTGATGGGAAAAATGTAAAAGTGAAAGGAGCATATTTCGAAAATAAGAAAGATGGATTGTGGACACACTATCATACCACTGGAAAACCAATGACGGTTATTCGCTACCAAAAAGGTGTTAAACACGGATGGGCATACGGTTATGATGAAGCAGGAAAGGAGATAGGAAAGAAATATTTTTACCACGGGCGTCATTTGGAGGGCAAGATTTTAGCTGAAAAAATGAGGCAAATGAAAGAATTGGGAATCAATCCTAATGAATAACAAACTTTTTATTCGTATTTTTCGTCTAGATTAGTATGAAGAACAACTATTTATATATCCTAGCTTTACTTCTAACCACATTGGTGGTGAATTCGTGTAAAAAATCGGATCCGGTTCCATCATTTCATTACGAGTACTTTGGAATGGAAGAAGGGAGGTATGTGATTTATGATGTTGTTGATATCACTCATGATGCCGATTTAGCTCAACACGATACTGTCTATTATCAGATTAAAACGCAATGGGGACAACCGTATGTTGATAATATTGGCCGAGATGCGCGTGAATTTAATCGCTACAGAAGAAATACGCCAAGCGACCCGTGGCAACAGTTGGATGTTTGGACGGGAATTATAGTTGACAGGAGAGCTGAGTTGATCGAAGAAAATCAACGCGTTGTCAAATTGGTTTTTGCGCCAACATCACAGAAAATTTGGAATGCAAATGCATATAATACCTTCGACGAGTTGGAGTCGTTTTATGATGATATTCACAAAGATAAAACGATTGGAGGTACTTTTTTCGATTCTACTGTTGTTGTTGATCATATTGATGAACAAAATTTTATAGACGATATTCGTATATATGAAGTTTATGCGAAGGGAATCGGAATGGTGAAAAGCTTTTATAAAAAGAACAATTACCAAGGAACTCTTGAAGTAGACAAAGGAAAGGAATTGTATTATACATATAATTCTTCTGGAGTTGAGTAAAATCAACTTTAATCATTAATCGGTTTGATTAAAATTAAATAATTAGCAACTTTGACTAAAATTAGTGTGAATGGATTATTCCAGTGTAAAATTTGATTGCCGTAAATTTAGAACAGGTATTCCTTGTAAACCGAATAAGGAGTCGGGACAAGTGTGCAATACATGTACGGAGTACGACCCAATCAAAAAACGCATTCTCATTATTAAGCTTGGTGCTTTAGGAGATGTTATTCGCACAACACCATTAATTGAAAAATTCAAATCAGAATACGAAGGAGCGCATTTTACATGGTTGACATTAAGTCCTGCTATTTTGCCATCCAACGAAATAGATGTGATTTACAAGTATGACGTGACATCTGTTTATATCATCGAAAATTCTGAGTTTGACATTGCTTTAAATTTAGACAAAGATCCTGAAGCGTGTATCTTACTTCGAAATGTTGTAGCAAAAGAAAAGCTAGGTTATACCTGGGAAAAAGGACATATTGCTCCTGCAACAAAAAGTGCTGAACACAAATTAATAACTGGTTTTTTTGATGAATACTCCAAAGCAAATACGAAAAGCTATTTAGAAGAAATTTTTGAAATTTGTGGATTCAACTTTCAGAAAGAAGATTATTTAATTAATCTCAACCATTCACTTTCAGCTAAATGGAAAGAAAATTTAAGTTCTTTATCTGATGGAAAGCAAATTGTTGGGTTGAACACAGGTTGCGGTCCACGTTGGAACACGCGTTTGTGGTCAGAAGAAGCTTGGATTCGTTTGGCAATGGATTTAAAAGAAATGAATTTCTTTCCCGTTTTTTTAGGTGGTGAACTGGAAGATGAAAAGAATAAGCGCATGGCTAGTGATGCCAAAATCTACTATCCGGGACATTATTCGCTAGAAGAGTTTATTGGATTGACAGATGCTTGCGATATTGTAGTAACGCAAGTTTCGATGATGATGCACATTGCTACAGCCTTGAAAAAGAAGTTGGTGTTGTGCAATACGATTTTTAATGCGCATGAATTTGAATTGTACGGTCGAGGAGTGCTTGTGGAGCCGTCGACAGGATGCGAATGTTATTTTGGAAATACCTGTGTTCGAGGTGTGTCTTGCATGCATGATATAACACCGAATCAAATTCTTTCAGCGGTTGAATCGCTTGTAAAAAACAACGATTAATATGAAAATTGCTTTTCTTTCGACCATGTATCCTTTTCGTGGGGGAATAGCTCAGTTTAACGCTTTGTTATTTCGTGCATTGGAAGAAAAGAATGAGGTGAAAGCGTTTACTTTTAAGCGACAGTATCCAAGTATTTTGTTTCCCGGAGAAACGCAATATGTGACAAAGGACGATAAAGTTGATGAAATTGAAACTGTAGAGACGTTGGACACCATCAATCCTTTCACGTACTTATCGACCGCTAAAAAAATCAATCGTTTTGGACCAGACATCATTATTACAAAATATTGGATGACCTTTTTTGCGCCTTCGTTGGGGGGAGTTTTAAAGCGAATGAATAAAAAGACGAAGCGAATAAGTGTTTTGGATAATGTGATTCCACACGAAAAACGTTTTTTTGATGCACGTGCAAACAAGTTCTTTTTGAAATACAACGATGGCTTTATCGTTATGAGTGATGCTGTATTGGCAGATTTGCTTTCAATTAAGCCAGATGCAAAGTATTTGCGTGTAAATCACCCTGTTTACAACCAGTTTGGCGATATTTTACAAAGGGAAGAAGCATTGAAGAAATTGAAATTAGACCCTTCAAAAAAATATGTTTTGTTTTTTGGCTTTATTCGAGATTACAAAGGATTGGATTTATTAATTGATGCACTCAATCATTTACCGGAAGACCATCATTTAATTGTTGCAGGGGAAGTGTATGGCAGTTTTGAGAAATACACGAATCAAATTAATGCTTCAAAATTGGATCAGCGCGTTCATTTGTTTAATCACTATATTTCTGATGATGAGGTGACACTTTATTTTTCTGCATCTGATGTTTGTGTGTTGTCGTATAAAAGTGCAACGCAAAGTGGAATAACCTCAATTTCTCATCATTTTAATTTGCCAATTATTGCTACTGATGTTGGTGGCTTGAAGGAAACAATTACACACGGAGAAACGGGGTTGATTGTAAAGGAGCCGAATAGTAAACTTATTTCTGAGTCGATTATTGAATATTATGCAATGAATTGTAAAGAAAAATTCAGTGAAAATATCAAACGTGAAAAAGCCGAAAATTCGTGGAGTAATTTTGCCGATAAGTTGGTCGAATTCTCCCAAACGCTTTAATTTTCGAATTCTAAAAAAAGCATCTCTTTAAATCGATTTTTAGTGAGTTATCAGGCTCATTTTCAGTGTTAAAACTACGCGCGGTAAAAATCTACACAAATAGAACACTTTATAATTGACTTTAATAAAGGGATAAGCTATATTTGCAGGCTTAAATAATTACTAAACTAATTTACGAAAATGCGTAATAAAGGATTTTTTTGGTTTATAACGATTTTGTTGACAGGTATTTGCGTATACCAACTATCGTTTACCTGGGTTTCTAACAATGTAGAGAAGAAAGCGGAGAAGGAAGCAATTGCACAAGTTGCAGAGTTGAAGGCTGAGTCGCTTAAAACAGATAGTATCGGATACTTACCAAATGGAACTCAAGTTCATTTTGGAGATGCTGAAGCTGAAGAGCTTGCAAAAGCTGCGTTTATCAACCAAATTTTACGAGAAAAAGCAGAGACACCTGTTTATCCAATTTTTGGTTCAACATTTAAAGATGTGAAGAAACGAAGTTTGGCTTTTGGTCTTGACCTTGTTGGTGGGATGAGTGTTACGCTAGAGGTTTCTGTTCCTGAATTGTTGAAAAACTACGTTCGTAATCCAAGAGATTTAGAGTTCAAGAAAACATTTGATGCCGCAAAATCAGATTATGGAACAAATGGAGGTGACTTCATCACTATTTTCATTGCGAAGCATAAAAAACTATTTCCTAAAAATAAGTTAGCGCACATGTTCAACATTGCGGAAATTGATGAGCTAGGAAAAAATTCATCAGATGCGGAAGTTGAAGCGTTTTTACGCGAAAAAGAAGCTTCTTCAATGGACGGTGTTGAAGAAATCATGAATCGCCGTATTAACCAATTTGGTGTTGCGCAACCGAATATTCAAAAAGATCCAATCAACAATCGTTTATACATTGAGCTTCCAGGAGTTCAAGATGAGGCGACAGTTGCTGAGAAATTGCAATCAACAGCAAATCTTCAGTTTTACGAAACATACGATATTCAACAAATCGGTGCGATGTGGCAACAAGCAGGAGTTCTTTCTCGCTCTGAGCCAATTAACACGGATGACATTGATTTAGATGAAGAAGCTTCTGATTCAACTGATGTTGCAGATGTTGATACAACTAAAACAGAAGAGACAGAGTCGTTAACTGATATTGCTTCATTGAACGGTGAAGGTTCTCAAAAAGGTCTTGCTGAATTGGTGAAAAGCGCTGGAATGTATTCTATAGGATATGTTTCATCTGAAAATGTAGGTGCTGTAGATAAAATCTTAAGAAGAGCAGATATTTTAGCTTTATTCCCTGAGGACATCAAGTTCATGTGGGGAGCTAATTTGGAATCGGTAAGTAATGATACAAAAGAAATGGCAATGTTCCTTTACGCTGTTCGTATTCCTGCAACAGGAAAAGCGATGGTTGGTGGAAAAGACATTAAATCTGCGTCAACTGGATACGATCAGCAAGAAGGGAAAATTACTGTAGATCTTCAAATGACAGAAGAAGGTGGTGATCGCTGGGCGCAAATGACGCAAGAGAATATCGAACGTGTAATTGCAATCACAATGGATAGCGTTGTGTACAGTGCTCCTAGAGTAAATGGTGCAATCACGGGTGGTAGAACTCAGATTTCTGGTTCATTCACTATTAATGAAGCAAAAGATTTAGCTGGATTATTAAATGGTGGTGCATTACCTGCTCCTTGTGTGATTAAAGAACAAACGAAAGTTGGACCTACAATTGGTGCTGAAAATGCGAGCTCTGGATTAATGTCATTTGGATTTGCTTTAATCTTGGTTTTCATTTACATGGTTTTCTACTATGGAAAAGCGGGAATTGTAGCCGATATCGCATTGTTTGCGAATATCTTATTCATCTTTGGTTCACTTGCTTCTTTTGGAGCGGTATTGACTTTGGCTGGTATCGCAGGTATCGTTCTTACAATTGGTATGGCGGTTGATGCGAACGTACTTATCTTCGAGCGTATTCGTGAAGAGCAAACGGCTGGGAAAGATTTGAAATCTGCTATTGATACTGGTTTCCAAAAAGCACTTTCTTCTATTGTCGATGCAAACGTTACTACTTTATTAACGGCAATTGTATTGAAGTCATTTGGTTCTGGACCAATTGAATCTTTTGCTACAACGTTAATCATCGGTATTTTTACTTCATTGTTCTGTGCGTTGGTACTAACACGTTTAATTATCCTTTGGTGGATGAAGAAAGGTCGTCCTATCAATTTCGAAACGAAAATGACCAAAGGAGCATTAAAGAACTTCAATTTCGATTTCGTAGGGAAACGTAAATTGTTCTACATGGTTTCTGGTGTTCTAGTTATTGGTGGTGCAATTGCATTGGCAACTAGAGGTCTTCACCCAAGTGTTGAGTTCTCTGGAGGTCGTACTTTTGGTGTGAAATTCGAGAAATCAGCTGGAGAAAATTTAGATTATATCCGTGAAAACTTAGCAAAAACGTTTGTTTCGAAAAACGGAAAAGCAGCTTCAATTGAGTTGAAAACGAAGAAAAACAATTTCTATTTAGACATTACAACAAACTACTTGTTAGCGAATGAAAACGGAAATGAGTTAGTTAAAACGAAGTTAGAAGAAGGATTAGCAAATTGTAAAGATAAAGTGGGTGGATTCGAAATTCAAGAATCTCGAAGTGTATCCGCTACAGTTTCGAAGGAGTTGATTTCATCTTCTTTAACAGCGATTTTACTTTCATTGGTAATCATCTTTGCTTACATCTTAATCCGATTCGGTAGATGGCAGTATTCAACCGGTGCGATTATCGCCATGGTTCACGATGTATTGTTGGTGTTAGCGGCATTCGCTATTTTCCACGGAATTTTACCTTTCAATATGGATATCGACCAAGCATTCGTTGCAGCTATCCTTACAGTAATTGGTTACTCAATTAATGATACCGTGGTTGTATTTGATAGAATTCGTGAGAACCTTGGAATGCATAAATCATCAAATCAAGGTGAGCAAATCAACGATTCATTGAACTCTACGTTATCAAGAACAATTAATACATCGATGACAACGTTCATTGTATTGTTAATTATCTTCTTGTTCGGTGGAGCAGCAATTAAAGGATTTATCTTTGCCTTAATGGTTGGTGTAATTGTCGGAACATACTCTTCATTGTGTATTGCAACGCCAATTTTAATTGACTTCTCTAAGAAAATTATGGTTGAAGATGCTGAGAAAATTGCAGCTAAAAAAGCAATGGAAGCTCAAGCAGCAGCTGAAAGAGCAGAACTAGAAAATGGTACTGCAACACGATTGTAATAGTAATAAAGAATATACTTCTAAAGCCTCAGCAATTTTGTTGAGGCTTTTTTTATGTGCATGATCTAGTATTTTTTTTCTGAGAAACACCATTTTAATGCAATCTGAGAACCGATTGTGATAATCTGTACTGGATTGTTGAATTTTCATGGATAACAGATAAGGATGTTCGGCTGATCCTTGATCGTATCGAAACATATCATGTGTTAGAAAGAGGAGACCTTTGAATTGTATACTTAATGAAGTTTTGGCAATGGTAGTTGGTCGATAATGGTGATTTTTTCCTTTTTTCTGTACAAAGTGTCAACCAAGACTATTGCTTTACCGTTCAATAGATAAAGAGTTGCGAAAGAATTCTCTTTTATTCTGCTATCATTTTCAGGGATATTAAAATACCAAGCGCAATTTTCTACAGAATCGACAATCTCGCGTTTATCGTTTTTAATGTGTGAGAAATATTTTTCACAGTCAGCATTGACAGTTGAGTTGTCAAATGTAAAAAATAATTTTAATCCATCAAATTTAATAGTTGTATCACAAATTGTAACTCCGCATTTTGAAGAGTCGGCCCACAAAAAGTAGATTTCATTGTAACCGTCGTTTGTTGTATAAGTATAGTATTCACTTTCGCCAAAACCACAGGAATTTAGTATTAGCACTAAAGCAGCGTACACCGATAAGTATATTTTCTGATTTGTTTTCATGTTGTGTAGCGTTTTGGGCAATGAGTAGTAGGTGAGAACAAGTAATTACCTAAAGCCATTTTTCAAATGACTTTCCATTAAATTTATAAACACCACCTTCTGCCATTCCAAAGAGCAAGTTTTTGTTTTGGTCTTCATAAATGTCATATATCATTTGAGATTTCAATTTTGTGTCAATTTTGTAGTTTATCAACGATTTACCGTCATACTTCCAAGCTCCTGAATCTCTATCTCCAAACCAAATATTTCCTTGACTATCTTCTGTAATGGCAAAAACTGCTTGTAGTCCTGTGTTTTTAGCAAACTGTTTACTTTGGGCGTTTGCTTCAAATTCATTCATTGGAATTAATTTTCCGTGCTCTTTGGAAAAGTTAATGATAGAGTTTCCACTTTTAAGGAGAACACCAATTCCATTATTTCCAATCCAAAGTCTGCCTTGTGAATCTTCAAGAATACTTCTAACGTGAATTTTTTCAGATTCTTTGGTAAATCCGAGTGTTTCATCATTAATTGTTGTTAACTCACTGCCATTATAACCAAAAACACCTACATATGTGCCAAACCATTGCATATTGTTTTTTCCTGTTGAGATACCAGTTATAGCATACAAGTTACCTGAACGCATATGTTTTGGATTTGGAAATGCTAAATAATCTAATTTTTGCCCATTATATCTATAAACACCTTGCTGAGTTCCTGCGTTAAACCATAGGTCATTGTCGGTTTTCGCCCATACGGTTTCTGAATCTTCATTTACTTGGTGGATTTTAATACTCATCCCGTCGTAACTACTTACACCATTTGCTGTTCCAAACCAAATAATACCATTCTTATCTTCCTGTATGGTGCGAATTTGATTGCTAGCTAAACCTTCATTGGTAGTATAGTATTGAAATGATCTTCCATTATAAAAACTTACGCCTTCACTATGACTCCCAAACCAATAATTTCCCTTACTATCTTGAAAAATAGAACGAATTCCCGAAGTAAATTTTAAAGTGTCGGTTTTTGAATCTAGCTCCAATTCTGATTTATTAGTTTCTCCTTCTGCCGATTTCTTGTCAACGCAGGAAAAGCTTAGGATCAATATGAATACTAGGTTAATCAATTGTATCATTTTGTTCATTTCAGGTTTCTTTAATATGCCCTGTAACGGTTCTCAACTAGGAAACGCGAGCTCATTTGGTTTTCAGCCCGTAGATATTAGTTGTTTTTAGTACTTCCTTTTTTCCATTTTCAAGAAACTTATCTCTATTTCTTTCTGAAAGTGGGATTTTTGACCATGAGACAACAATTGCATCATAATTCTTGAGTTCTGCTTTCTCTTTATCCGTAAGAATGATTATTTGCAATTGGGGAAAGTCCTCTTTTTCAAACCACGGTTTTCCAAATTGTTCAAAGAATTCGCTTTTTGATTTTATCATTGCTCCATAATTGCCATTAAGAAACAAAACGTTCTTATCATTAAAAGTAAAGCCATCGAAAAGTTGAGTAGAATCTAGTGCGGAATTAAAATATATCACCTCGTACTGATTCAATTTTGCGCTGTCATTTACTCCACAGCTGTCAATAATAACATTTTGTGCTTGACTTTTAAAGCAGAACAAGAGTGTGGCTATTAATATGGTTCGTGTCATATTCATTGTTCCTAACAAATGGATATGCTTACCAGCATACATATTCCCATTATCTATTCAAATATACACAAAAGCGAACTTACTTTTTAAACAAACGTTTGATGTCCTGATAATCGATCCAATACAGTAATTTGATAGAAATACTGTTTGCTGCATTGTTTTCAAATGTAGAACCGAGGTTTTGCAGATAGGTTTCGCTAACGCGCTTATCATTTGTGAAAATAGAGTTCTTCCAGACCAAACTTAATTCGCTTCCTGGACGGAATACCCAGCGGTAAACAAAATCAATCGTGAAGGCGTTGAAATTGGTATTGTATGCAGATTCACCATCGGCATCAAGTCCAGTTAATTCATTTCGTTCTAAGCTTCCATCTTCTTGCAAATCATAAAAGTAATTGTAACGAATGTGAGAACGGTAATGACGTAATTTGAATGTAATTCCCATTCGATTGGTCAAAGTATAATTAATATTGATGGTATTAATTACATTGGTGCGGTTTCGGTTTCCAAAAACAATTGCTTCACTTGTTTCAACTGGTGTACCAAAAGCAACAGCATATCCTTGACCATTCATAGAAAAGGAATGTTCCCATCTATAGACTAAGAAAATTTTATTGGAAATTCGCACACGTGGTGAAATGCTGTATCCAAAGTCTTTCCAATCAGCATCATCAATAATGTCGTAGCTAATGTTTGCGTCGAGAGCGAAACGTTTTTGGTAGTTACTGGAAATCCACGCCGAGGTTGACGCGTAAACAGGACGTACAAAAAATTCTCCCCACTTTCTTGGCTCAAAATAATCGTAACTTTTTGTTACAGATGAATTGATGCTCAATCCTGCAGCATGAAAACGTTTGGAATTAACAAATAGATTCCAATTTACATTTGTTGATGTATAAGCGTTGGGCGAATACAAACGGTTGTATTCAAAATCAATTGACGTGCTCAATCGATTCAACTTCCAAAAAGGTTTGAAAATACGGTACGAAAAACGTTGATTGAATATGCGTTTGTTGTTCACTGTGTTAAAACCAAGATCGTTTGGATCGAATGTGTTCGATTCTTCTCCATAAATAGTGTTAAAGGTGAATTTGCCTGTTTGCTTGCGAAAGTCAACTCCTGCAGTATGACCAAAAACTTGCTTATTGGATTCGTATTTTCCGGAAACGTTCAGCCATGTCACCACACCGTAGTTATTTGTTCGCGTGTTCAATTTTAAATCGACACCCGTGACAGTCGCATCATAAAAAGATCCTGCACGAAAAACATGCGTATTTGTAAATGTTACCGAACTGTTGTTTTTAAGGTTTTGATCCAATACAAGTACATTGAAATTGGTCAATGGTGAAATGACAACTTCTCGCTCTTCACCTGTTATTGTGTTTACTGCTGTTGCTTTTTGAGATGCGGTTATGGCATTGAAAAATGCTATTCCAAGCCCTTTCTTCGTGCGGCCTGATATTTTGGTTGCATTGTACAATTGAGAAGCAGATGGAACGTTTTGCAAATATTCGTTTTCTCCCAGTTGAGTGCCCAGTACTTTTCCTGGTGCTTGAATTCCGATGCGTCGACTGTAGAAAAGTCCAGACTTATTAAACAGTTCTGTTCCTTCAGTAAAGAATTGCCGGTTTTCGTTGAACTGTATTTCAAAAGGACTTAAATTAAGAACTTGATTATCAAAAACGACCTGTCCGAAATCAGGAACCAATGTCATGTCTAGCGTGAATGCCTCGTTCAACCCCAATTTTATGTCCATTCCACCATTGAATTGAAATGACCAGTTGTTTACGTCTGGCAATTCTTTATCATAATGATCTGCATATCCCGAAACATACGGCATAAACGCTAAACGCAATGGAGGTTGAATGCCATTCACGCCTTCTAAAGTTCCACATTGCGCCACAAAATTATCAAAGTCAGGTTTTATCGGATTCCATGTACTTTCTTCTCTCAAGCGACTAATTTGTCTGTAAAAATTTACACCCCAATTTTGATTTTCGACTTTCGGAAATCGAAAAGCTGAATACGGAATACGCATTTCAACTTGCCAACCTTCGGTGGTATGTTGTACGGCGCTGTTCCACACCATGTTGAGCTCTTGGCTTTCATCACTTATAAAAATTTTGGAATCGTATTGCACGCCCATTGAGCTTACTCCAAATACAAATCCATTTTGATCATCGTTGTACGTGTCGAGAATGATTTGAAAATTATCCGTATTGGCGTTAAAATCATCGCGAATGGATAAGATTTTAGATACTTTATCGGCTTCATCGAAACAGCTTGCAAAGACATACAAGGCATCGTCATCGTACATCAATTTAACAGCTGTTTTTTGACTCGAAGGAGATGAAGGATTAGGCGAGAACTGCGTAAAGTGAGATTCATTTGGTTTGAAAGACCAAGCTGCTTCATTATCGAATCCATCGATTGTTATTTTCTCTGTAGCACGAATTATCCCTATTGTTTGCTGACTATTTCCATTCAGATGAAGGAGCAAGAGAAATATGAGGATTAATTTAGAGTACATCGCCCCAAAATTATCAAATAGTTTATTTTAATTACTGTTTTTAACATATAATCAAGAACCGAAGGATGTGATTGTTCGATAAGTCGTTAAGTTTTATGTGTTTATACTACCGATACAAGCAGTAATTCATTTATTACTTAAGCGTAACAATGTTTAATTCATTGTTCTTTTTTAAGAATTGAGTTAGAATCACACGCGAATCTCTATCTTCTTCTGTAAATTGAATGAATTGTTCCCATTTACTACTTGGTAGTTTATTAAAATGGAATGGTGCATAGCCAAATCCTTTCAGGGATCCATTTTTAATGACTGTCTCTTATACACATCTGACGCTGCCGACGAATAGAGAGGTGTAG
>OJFR01000383.1_pt1 | contig 14916 bp, 14 predicted proteins | sample 1594121 | NCBI WGS metagenome assembly OJFR01 (sample SAMN05416812, study PRJEB24817) | seawater metagenome | isolation source: Sea water | place: Canada:Atlantic | collected 2013-07 | reverse complement strand
AAACTTCGTTATTCAACCAATTTATTTACAATAAGTTTGATGATAAATATTTGACAACCATAGGTGTTAAAGTAAATAAAAAAGTAGTGAATATTGATGGACGCGAACTTTCCATTTTACTTTGGGATATTGCGGGAGAAGTTTCTCAAGACAAAGTTCCTGTGACTTATTTTTTAGGAGCAAGTGGAGTCATTTATGTTTTTGATTTGAGCAGACCAACGACGTACAAAAATATTGAAGAAGATATCGAATATCTAAAAGGTATTTTAGATGGGGGAGTAGTAAGAATTGTAGGGAATAAAAAAGATTTAGTGACTGACGAGCAATTAGAAAATATCAGAGAGGAGTTAGTATTGCCTTTTGATGTTGCTACGAGTGCCAAAACAGGAGAAAATGTTGAAGAACTATTTTATGACATTGGGAAAGCTTTATTAGACTAAAATTTATAATTACCATACATCTTGCTATCAAATAATAACTCTCTTACTCATCAACTTTTTCGACAAATTATTCTTCTTGATGAGGAGGTAGAGTTTGTGGGAAGCGATGACCTTTTATTTTCTACAGAAAAGCTGAAGAAAATTTCTGTTGCAGAATGGTTTCCATTTATTGAAAGCATTCATGACACCTTGAAAAAGATGAAGGTTAGTGAAGAAGAAGTTTTATTTTCAAGGGTTGAATCTCCTGCCGAATTTCTTTCAGGAAGCTATGATTTTTCTTTTATTAAAATTGAAAAAGATGGAAAGAAATATATTCGATGGAGCATTTATGATTATACCAATGTATATTCTTATCTCACAAAATATCAACAGTTAAAAAACGAAAAAGATATATATCGACAAAGATTAGAATATCGAGATCGGGAAATCAAAGACATCAAAGATTTTTTTTAAGCTCAAGTTTTTTAGGAATATATCCTCTTTTTATTTTTTAAAATAAATTCATCCAAATCATCCGCATCAAAACTGTCATTTCTACGTTATTTTTTGTAGATTATACAGCGACATTTCTATATTTTCACAATACTTATTTATATTGATCTGTTTTAATCTTTGAACAAGGATAAATTTAAAATGTTATCTAATGATTTAAGCCTATTTTAATTCAAAACTATTCCTATGAAAAAGATATTTATTTTCATTTTTCCTCTTCTCTTGCTTCCTTCATTTTTGTTGGCGCAAAGCTCACGTCAATTTGACGAAAGGGATAATAAAGGAATTGTTTACAATAAAGAATTCACGATGGATGCTCGATTGCATACCTTTGGATTTGCAGTAGCGGCTAATTGGACGAATATCAGAACCTATTATAAATCAACTTATTTTCAAATAGAGATAGGAGAGTTGAAGCATCAAAAAGAATTTCGACAAAATAGCGATAATCAAATTTTGAATCAAGGTTCTCCACAATCGTTTATTTTAGGAAAACAGAATAATTTATTTGTCGTCCGAGCAGGTTATGGAAAAAAGAAGTATTTATCAGAAAAAGCAAAAAGAAAAGGAGTAGCGATAGGCATAAATTATGAAGCTGGTGTGACCTTGGGGTTGCTCAAACCATATTATTTAGATATCAAACAAAGTGATCAACCTGATTTCCCTACTCGTCCTGAAAAATATGATTCACAAAGTCCTTGTAATTTTCTAAACCCACTTGGTGGAATTTATGGATCTAGTGGGTTTTTTAAAGGTATTGGAGAAGTGAAACCATTGCCTGGTGTACACTTCAAAGCAGGTGTGCATTTTGATTGGGGAGCATTTGATGAATTTGTTAAAGCGATTGAAGTTGGAGTTGCCGCAGATGTTTTTTATAAACGAGCGCCAATCATGATTCATATTGATGAAGAGACTGCTAATATCATGAATACGAGTTGCCCACATTTAGCACCCGTAGAAGTACAAGCTAATCCGAATCGTCCATTTTTTATCAATCTTTATGTAACTTTGCATTTAGGAAAAAGATGGTAAACCGAATTGATTTTTAATTGTTATAATGAGGCAGTTAGTCTCAACCAAAATCCGAAATTTTCCTTGAGAATTTCGGATTTTGTTTTATGTTCCACGTAGCTTTGGTTTTAGCCGAAGAGAAAAAAGAAGATAATGATAGAACTACCAATAATTAATAAAAATGAAAAAGAACCTCGCAAGAAGAAACCAGACTGGTTGCGAGTAAAATTACCGATCGGCGAAGACTTTAAAAGAGTTCGAAGATTGGTTGATGAATATAAATTGCACACCATTTGCGAAAGTGGAAGTTGCCCAAATATGGGTGAATGCTGGGGTGCTGGAACTGCGACATTTATGATTTTGGGAAATACCTGTACTCGTTCATGTTCGTTCTGTGCTGTCAAAACTGGTCGTCCACCTGAGTACGATGAAGATGAACCTCGTCGTGTGGCAGAAGCCATTAAATTGATGCAAGTCAAACATGCTGTACTTACTTCTGTCAACAGAGATGAACGAAAAGATAGAGGTGCTGAGATTTGGTATCAAACCGTAAAATTGACTAAAGAGTTAGCTCCAACTACAACTATCGAAACGTTGATTCCTGATGTTCGTGCAACTTGGGATGCACTTGAAAGAATGGTCGAAGGTGGACAAGAAGTTGTTTCTCATAATATGGAAACGGTGGAAAGTCTATATCGAAAAGTTCGCCCTCAAGCAAAATATGCTCGAAGCCTCGAACAAATTAAAAGAACTAAAGCAATGGGACATCGAACAAAATCAGGTGTCATGGTTGGTCTTGGCGAAACGCAAGAGGAAATGTTTAAAGTGATGAATGACTTGGTGGAAAATGATTGTGATGTTTTGACGATTGGACAATATTTACAGCCAACCAAGATGCACTTGGAAGTGGCGGAATTTGTTCATCCTGATGTTTTTGCGATGTACAAAGAAGAAGGTTTGAAAATGGGTTTTGACTATGTAGAAAGTGGGCCATTGGTGAGATCAAGTTACCATGCGGAAAGGCATCTTTAATTAATGATGAACGGTTAACTGTGAATAGTTAATTTTTTTGGTGTTATTCCTTTTTGGAAAAATAAATGCCCTGATGGTTTTGAAAACTGTCAGGGCATTTTTGTTTTTTGGAAAATCAACCTTACAAATCCTCCGAAAAATAATAAGATAAAAACACCTTATTATTTTTAGTTTCTAACCTTTCGATGCTAAATTTCTGAGCACCAGCTTTTTCACTTAGAATAAATTCATTGCCAACGGTGAATGGACCGATTTGCTCAAGGGCCATTTTTAATGGAGAAATTTTGCTTTTTATATCAAATGGTGGGTCACTCATTTTAGTCGTCATCTCGATTAATTCCAAAACCTTTTTTGAGACCGCCATCTCATCCGAAATATCTAAATCACTTGCTGGAAAAAAATAAGAATAAGTAATTATAATAGAATTACAACCTTTGGAAGTAACATCTAGATTGTAACCATTTTCCAAAAACATGGTTTCTTTTCCATAGCCTTGTTGTGGATTTAGTTTAAATTTATAACCATTGACTTGATGCTCTTTTATCACAGTTGAAGTTGGGATAGCACGTTTGCAATTATTAGCTGTCCAATAACTAACACCCTCTTCTTGGCTAGGTAAAGGAGTATCCTTAGTTGCTTTTTTAGGTTGAGGTTGTGGAGCTACGACAACTGATTTTTCCTTTTTTACTTTTTTAGGAGGGGCATTTTTGCAACCGATAAAAAGTAGAGAAAAGAATAGAAGAAGAAAAGTGAAATTTTTCATATTGTCTTTTTTTGTCAATGGAAATGGACTTTTATAAAAATCAAATTTCTTAAAAAAAAACGAAAAGATAGAATTGGAAAAGAGTTAATTCCTCAATCAACAAATTTTATTATATTTGGAAAAATAAATATTAAAAACTTATGATATTTAACCTAAGTAATCACAATTCTATAGCTAATAAATTTTTGGCAGAGTTAAGAGATGTAAATGTTCAAAAAGATCGCATGCGTTTTCGTAGGAATATGGAAAGAATAGGAGAAGTGCTGGCTTATGAAATTAGCAAGAGATTAGATTATAAAAAACTAGAGGTGGAAACGCCAATGGGAATTGCTTCTGTTAATGTGCCTTCGCAAAGAATTGTACTTGGAACTATATTGAGAGCAGGATTACCTTTGCATCAAGGTGCATTGAATATTTTTGATGATGCAGAAAATGCCTTTATTTCGGCTTATCGAAAGCATCATAAGGATGGTACTTTTGAAATAAATATCGAATATACCTCTTGTCCCAATTTGGATGATTGTATTTTGATTTTGTGTGATCCGATGTTGGCAACTGGAGCTTCGATGGATTTAGCAATCAAAGCATTGCAAGAATTTGGAAAACCTAAATCCATCCATGTAATGGCTGCTGTTGCTTCCACATACGGATTAGATCACATTAAACGATTGAATCCAAAGGTGAAAATTTGGATAGGAGCAGAGGATGATGAATTAACAGCAAAGTCGTACATTGTCCCAGGTTTAGGAGATGCGGGAGATTTAAGTTATGGGAGTAAAATGCAAGATTGATTTTTTTTAACAATTGCTTCTAAGGAATCACATAAAACCGGATTTTAGTAACTTCAAACTTTTTTATAACTTCCCCTTTTTTTTGTTGACTTACATACATTCGTATTAAAACTAGATGATGAAATCACTTACACCAGAGTTAATATTTGGGGTTGTAGCTTTATATTTTTTGGTATTGATGGCCATTTCTTACTTTACAAGTAAAGATGCTGACAATGCTGATTTTTTTCTTGCCAATCGAAAATCACCTTGGTATTTAGTCGCATTTGGAATGATCGGAGCATCTCTTTCGGGAGTGACTTTTATTTCTTTGCCTGGAGCAGTTGGAGGAGGAGGAGGAAACCAAGCCTTTTCTTATATGCAAATGGTATTTGGATATTTGGTCGGCTATGCGGTGATTGCTTTGGTGCTCTTGCCTTTGTATTATAAAATGAATTTGACTTCGATTTACGGATATTTGGAAGAGCGATTTGGGAAATGGTCTTACAAAACAGGCGCATTTTATTTTTTATTATCGAGGGTGATTGGAGCTTCGCTTCGGTTGTTTTTGGTAGCTATCGTTTTCCTTAAAATCACGGAAGGATTTGATATGGAAATTCCGTTTTGGTTGGTAGTGGCAGCAACGATTTTATTGATTTGGATTTATACATTTAAAGGTGGAATTCGAACAATTGTTTGGACGGATACTTTGCAAACCTTTTTTATGTTGACTGCAGTAGTGCTGACGATTTTTGCCATTGGAAATGCTTTGGATAAAAATGTTGGCGATCTCGTAGAAACGATTCAAAAGAGTGATTATAGTCAAATGTTTTACTTCGAAAACTTCATGACGGACTCCAATAACTTTTTTAAACAATTTATCTCAGGTGCATTAATTGCGATTGTGATGACTGGATTGGATCAAGATATGATGCAAAAGAATTTGAGTTGTCGAACCTTGAAAGATGCTCAAAAAAATGTATTGGCCTTTAGTGTGATTTTAGTTTTTGTAAATATGTTGTTCTTAGGATTAGGAGCATTACTTTACATTTATGCTGCTAATGTAGGTATCGAAATTCCAGAAAGAACGGATCAACTTTTTGCAGAGATAGCGTTGGAACACCTTTCTCCTGCGATAGGAATTGTCTTTATTTTAGGATTGATTGCAGCAGCTTATTCGAGTGCAGATTCTGCACTTGCAGCTTTGACGACTTCTTTTTGTATCGACTTTTTGGATATGGAAAAAAACGAAAAATCTGAAGCGGAGAATAAAAAAACGAGATTCATGGTTCATATCGGCTTTTCGGTGTTGTTATTTTTAGTAATTATTGCTTCCTATTATTTGACAGACAAACCTGTTATCAATAATTTATTTTCAGCAGCAGGTTATACATATGGACCGCTGTTGGGATTATTCACATTTGGTTTATTTTCCAAATCTAAAATTCAAGATGGCTGGATGGTTCCTGTGATTTGTGTAGTTGCTCCATCGATCACTTATTTTTTACAAGTGAATAATTTATTCATTGGCTTTGAACTAGGCTTCTTGAATATTGGATTGAATGGGATTTTGACCTTTTTAGGATTGATGGCAATCTCCTATTGGGAGCCGAAGTTGGAAGGGGATACGGATACGCCTTCGTGGGAAGTGGAAAATGATGAGTAGGTTTTGGATGATTAATTTTTTTAGAAAATAAAAGGGAAGCCTTTGAAGTAAATAATAATACTTCAAAGGCTTTTGTTTTTAATTCACAGAGATATAAATATCCACTTCCGCATCTTCTGGATTCTGCGCTTTCTCTCCATAAACTTCAAAATCAAAAGAGTACGTTCGATCAAGTCCTTCTTCCCAGATCTCCAACCATTTATTCCAAACAGTACCTTGCTGCAAATTTCCTCTCACCGTATATTTTTCTAATTTTTGAGAAGTAAAAGTCATGCCTCGCATTCCTTCTGGAACATTATCCAAGCTGACAACTTTGCAACCTAACAAAGTAGTGTAAGGCAAATCATGATCGCCTTCATACTCCGTATAAATGCAAAATATTTCAGATCCAATCTTGCTTGGAATTTTTTCCATTAAGCTTTGAGATAAAAAACGATTCCAAAGAGCGGGGATATCTTGACCTGCTTTTCCTTCTTGATTAGTTGTTCGAATGTCGATTCCAATGATGTGAAATGTTTCTGATTCTTTCATGCTAAGTTTAATTTTTTAATGAAGTAAATAGACTTTATGCTGCAATATTTTGTTAAGCATGGAAATGAGGATTTTTTTGATAGGCGAGGCAAAAATTTTATTCATAGCCATAGCTATGGATCAAATTTTTAACGAAGCATATCAGAAAAAGACCATTTAGCTGTTTGTAAAATATTTCGGAATAAAGTCTAATGATTAGCACAAAGTTAAATCAGAGGTGTGACAGCCTTATGGCAAGGGTTAATTCTTTTGTAAAATGAAATAGGAAATCGTTTTATTTTAGTCGATAATCAGGATTGGTGAAATACTGATACATATCAAATTTTCTGCTTTTAAAATGTTCATCCAGAATTTCTAATTTTAAAATTCGATCCAAACGAAATTCACGATAAGCATTTCGAGAGAGGCACCATGCAATTAAAATCCAATTCTCACTCGTATGATAAAGTGCGAGTGGTTCAAGTGTACGATCAGTTATGTCATCTTTGTTGATGGCGTGATATTTAATTTTAATAATATTGAGGTGGGTGATAGTCAGTTGTAAATCAGAAAGGAAGTTACTGGTCGTTTCATTTTTTAAATTTTTCATAAAAAATACACGCTCAGAAAGTAAGTTTGCTTTATCATTATTAGCGTAACGAAGGACACTTTTTATTTTTGTAACTGCATTGTTATGGTTTTCGATTAGCGAGGCATCTTTGTTTCTAGAAATCAATTCACCTGCTGTAATTAAGGCATTGGCTTCTTCCTCCGTAAACATAATTGGAGGTAAATTATAACCTTCCATCAAAGTGTAACCTTTCCCTTCTTCTGCATAAATAGGAACGCCTGCTTCTTCCAAAGCCTTGACATCTCGATAAGCAGTCCGCTTGCTGATGTCAAATTTCTTCGCAATCTCTGTAGCAGTAAGAATTCGTTTTGATTGCAATAAAATTAGAATTGCAGTCAAGCGGGAGAGTCTGGTTATTTCATTTTTGTTTTCCATGAAAAAATTAAGTCTCCTTTATTTCCAATTTCTTCACTAATTTCCCAACAGTTAAACCCTGGACGATGATAGAAAAAACTACCACGACATAAGTAATCGTCAAAAACAAATCACGTTGCATATGTTCAGTTAATGATAATGCCATTGCAATAGAAATCCCTCCACGTAATCCTCCCCAAGTCATAATCAAATTAGTATTAGGAACGAAGTCTAATTTTTTATTAAAAAACTTAATTGGAGGAGCAAGTGAAATAAAACGACACAGCAAAACCAATGGAATGCATAATAATCCAGCGAATAAAAATTGCTGATTATAAGTCAAAACAATAATTTCTAAACCAATCAAAACAAACAAGATCGCATTACAAAAGACATCTACGAGTTCCCAAAATTTATCCAAATACAATTCTGTAATCTCCGACATAGAAGAACCTCGTACGGTATCATTTCCTACGATTAGTCCTGCAACAACCATCGACAACGGTCCTGAAAAATGTAACGTGCTTGCTAACAAATATCCACCCATCACCGCAGCCAAAGTGATCATCACTTCCACGGCATAATTGTCAATAGACTTTAACATCCGATAAGTGATATATCCTACGATGAACCCAAGTAATATACCTCCGCCTACTTCTTCTCCAAAGAGTTTAAAGATTTCAGATGCTCCAAATTGTTCTTGACCCACTTCTGCAATTTCGAAAATAGTTAAGAATATCACCACTCCAATACCATCATTGAAAAGCGATTCGCCTACAATTTTCGTTTCTAATTTTTTAGGAACATTGGCTTTCTTTAGAATTCCTAAAACCGCAATCGGATCAGTTGGAGAAATCAATGCGCCAAATAACAAACAATGAATAAATTCAACATGCAGTCCCATCGCACCTAACAAAAAGTAAGAAGCCCCACCAACTAAAAATGTGGAAACTAGAATACCCATTGTCGCAAACATTAAAATCGGATACCGCTGTACTTTCAGTTGATCGAAATTAGTATGCATCGCTCCAGCAAAAAGTAGGAAACTTAACATCACATCCAAGAGGACCGTCTTAAAATCAATTTGAGAAATTAGATTTCTCGCAAGATCAAGAAGAGTAGAATTAAAATAACTAGAAGCAATAATCCCTAATGTGAAAATGATCGCAATCACCATCAGCCCAATCGTATCAGGTAATTTTAAATACCGAACATTGATGTAACCGAACAAAGCGGAAAGAACGGTGAGGATAGTAATGATTGAAAATAAGTCCATTGTTTATTTTGTTTTAATTATCACAATGATAGCTTTTTTTTATTTGTTGTTTTCTCCAACAAAAAACATTTCCACTTCTCCTCTGTTTTTTATGGCAACTTTTCCTCTTGAGGTACAGTTATATTTTCCTTTAATTAAGTGGTGAGTCGTAGCAGAAATATTGACTTTTCCTACTTCTCCACTAGCCTCTAGTCTTGCAGCAATATTAACGGTATCTCCCCAGATATCGTAAGCAAATTTTTTGGAACCAACTACGCCAGCAACTAATGGGCCGGTGTGCAATCCTATTCTTGCTTCAAAAAATGGTTCGTTATTTTTTGTTTTTTCTACTTTTAACTTTTGGAGAAAATCTTGAATTTCTAAGGCAGCCTCCAACATTTCCATCGCATTATTAGCGTCTTCTTCTGGCAACCCGCTTACGCACATATAGGCATCTCCTATTGTTTTAATTTTTTCGATATTATACTTTCCAATAATTTTGTCAAAAGCTTTAAAGTAATGATCTAACTCATGCACTAATTTTTCAGGAGAAAGGGATTTGGCGATTCCGCTAAAATTTTTAAAATCAGAAAAGAAGACCGTAGCATTGTCATATCTTTTAGCCTTGGCTGTTCCATTTAATTTCAATTCATTAGCAACGACTGCAGGTAAAATATTGAGTAATAATTGTTCAGATTTTTTTCTTTCCAATTCAATTACTTCATTTTTAGAACTCAAAGCGGAGTAATGTTTTTTGGTTTCCAAATATCTCATAATTGCTCCAATGGCAAGGATTCCAATAATGGCAACTAACGCAATGACAAAATTTCGTTGACTAGTGTGTAAGTCAATTTGGCTTTTTTGCAACTCTAGTTTAGAAGCTTGTTCGGCAAGAACTAATTCACTTTGATGAAGCAAAAGAGAATCCGTCATATTTTTAAATCGAAAAGAATCAACTTGGTTTTTTTGCAAAGCGATCACTAACTGAGATTCTAATTGAGCTTGAGTTAAAGAATTTACTCTTTGAGTTAGTATTTGTGTTTGGTCTGCTAGTTGAGTGACTTGTCCTTCTAATGTATTTTTTTTTAATTCGAGTGATTGATTTTGTTGTTGAGCATAATTGATGTTTTTTATTTTTTCAATTTGAGTGTTAAACATCGTTGCCTTTGGAATATCATTTTGTTGCTGAGCAATCGATTTGAGTTGTTCTAAAATTTCTATTTTTAATGATGAATTTTTAGAGTTAGTCAAAAGGTATAAACATTGTGAAAAATTCTCCTCAGCAAGTTTTCTATTTCGTTTTACTCTTTTTGGTTTTTTTAATAATGATTCTCCTTCTCTACTCAATGCTTTAGCCATCAATTCTTTTTGGTTATATTTCTCTGCGATAAAAAATGCTTTTTCTGCCTGTTCGATAGCTCGAGTATAATCTTTCTTGTCTTGAAAATGTTCCCAGTTTTGGAAATGTATATCGAATTCTTTTTGCCATTCATTCTGAGCAAAGATGGATGTTGAATGGAAGATGATAAGAAGGAATAAAAGAAATAGCCTTTGGAAAATGAAGTGCGAATTTAGATTGGTCAAACATTTTATGAATAGGCGCATAATTAAATAAATATTTGATTTTAATTATTAGGGGAATGAGGGAAATTCTTATATGAATTTTCCGAATGAAAGTACAACATTTTTAGCCAACTTCATTTTTTTTAATTAGGAAAAAAATCCAAATAACCTTTTATGTTTTCTACTTTAGCGATTTATTAGAAGATATATTTAACAATAAAAAATTAAGATGATGTCAAAAAGCTTTCTCCTTTTTAGTTTAGTTTTTTTTCTATTTAGTTGTGGAAATGCGGAGGAAGAAATCAAGATGACTTTTGATACTATTCGAAATTATCAAGAGACAGAATCCTTGATTGAAATGTTGGACGAAGGTTCCATTAATTATTTTTCAGAAATGGGAAAGGTCGCTACTTCAAAAACAAATAAGGATATTCAAAATTATTGCAATGGTTCACTCTATCCACTTTCTACCAGGTATATGGTTCAGATTTTGGAGATGATGGGGCCAAGTGATTCCACATCGGTTATTGAATTAGAAGATGTGATTTCAATGGCTACTCTCGCTGATTTTGGACCAATCGGGGTGGACAATCGAAAACGATATAAATTCCACAAACTGGAAAAAGCTAATGATGAAATTGCTACTGCAATCATTAATTATAAAGTCAATCCAAATGCTCATACTTATGTTCAATCTAGCGTTCAATTTTCGAAAATAGATGGAGAAGGGTGGAAAATGAATTTTCAAGAAACGCTTTCTTTTTTTGAAAAATACTTGACTAGGTTGCAAACTGAAAGCGGTGCGATGAGTGATGAAGATTTTATTCAAATATCTAATTGTCGTTTACGTCCTTCTATTGGGTTCAAATTCAATGGCGAACACTTGTTCTGAGTTGAATCATACTCTTAATAGAAATCACACTTCAAATTCCTATATCCAAAAATCTGATCGTTTCATAGATACCTTTTTGTATGCAAATACAAAATCCGAAAACAATGAAAACTTATTAGCATTAGTAGAGAAAGAAGTTGATGACGACGAAACGGAATCACATAAAACTAAAATCACAAAGAAATTTCATTCTGTTTCTATTTTTAATTATCGCGATGCTACTATCGCAATCAGCGAAATTAACAATGGCATTTACGTTTATTCTCATTCTGAGGAGATTTTTAAATGTTGGTATAAGTTATACCAAGTTTTCCGTATTTGATTTTTTATACTTAGGCGATTAACAGTTTCGTCCTTTGTTAGTGTAATTTCTTGTACCCTCAATTTTCTGTATTTCAATTTTTTGTAATCAGAGAGCTCGAATGAGTTCAAGTAAGTTGTAAATCCAAGATTTAAAATCAGAAATCAAAATTAATTTTTTATGAAAAGAGTTGTTATGCTGGCATCCTTAATAGTTGCTGGTGTTTTCACAAGTTGCCAACCTGAGCACAAGGAGGCAGAAGAGAGTGTTAAATTTTTAGTTACAAGTCCTTTTCGGAAGGACACAGTCGTTACCAAAGAATATGTATGTCAAATTCATGCAATTAGCCACATAGAATTACGAGCACAAGAAAGGGGGTATCTTCAATCAATCTATATAGATGAAGGTCAACGGGTTAAAAAAGGGCAGTTATTGTTTCGAATTATGCCCAATTTGTTTGAGGCTGAGGTCATGGGAGCAAAAGCTGAGGTGCAAGTTGCTGAAATTGAGGTAGAAAACACGCTAGCCCTGTTTGAAAAAAAAGTAGTGTCAAAAACTGAGCTCGCTATGGCAAAAGCTAGATTGAGTAAGGCTAGAGCAGAATTAAAACTAGCTCAAACTCATCTCGATTTTACGGAGATTAGAGCACCGTTTGATGGAATTATTGATAAGTTCCATGTGCGTTTGGGAAGTTTGATAGAGGAAGGAGATTTGTTTACAAACTTATCTGATAATAGCACACTTTGGGTTTATTTTAATGTTCCTGAATCGGAGTATTTGGACTACATGGAACATTCTAAAAAAGACAATTTGAGTCAAGTTAAATTGAAAATGGCAAATGATGAATACTATTCTGAAACAGGTAAAGTCGAAACAATAGAAGCAGACTTTAATAATGAAACAGGAAATATTGCTTTTCGTGCGACTTTTAAAAATCCTAATGCATTGTTAAGACACGGTGAAACTGGTACAATTCAGGTAGAGTCTTCTTTGAAAAACGCACTCTTAATTCCACAAAAAGCAACATACGAAATTTTGGATCAAAAGTATGTTTTTGTAGTTGACAAGCACAATGTCGTCCATGCTAGAAATATTACTGTGGGAGCAGAATTGCCTCATTTATATGCTGTATCTAAAGGTCTCGCCCAAGGAGATAAGATTATTATCGAAGGAATTCGAAAAGTGAATGAGAATGATAAAATCAAATTCACTTTTGTTCAACCTAAAAAGGTGATTTCTAATTTGAAATTATACGCTGAATAAGAACGAGTTAAAAAAGAGAAATCATGTTTAGTAAAATAATTTACAGACCCGTTTTAGCCATTGTTATTTCGGTCGTAATAGTCTTCATGGGAATGTTGTCCATGAAACAATTACCTACAGCTCAATTTCCTGAGATTGCTCCAACAACCGTGAGTATATTCCTCGCTTTTCCTGGATCAAACGCGGATGTTTTAGTAAAATCTACTTTATCGAATCTAGAAAATGCCATAAATGGTGTTCAAGGAATGCGGTACATGGCAACCGATGCGACTAGTGCTGGTGAAGCAACATTGAATGTAGTGTTTGAGCCAGGAACTGATCCTAACCAAGCGGTAATTAGGGTTAAAACGCGTGTTGATCAAGTAATGCCGCTTTTACCTGAATTAGTGCAACGTGAAGGAGTGGTAATTACTCCGATCCAACCAAGTATGTTAATGTATGTCAATTTGTACAGCAAAGACAATAAGTTGGATGAGAAGTTCTTATATAATTATGCTAGTATTCAAATGCTTCCGGAAATAAGTAGAATCGACGGTATAGGTCGGTCAACTATTTTAGGAAGTAGAACTTACGCAATGCGTGTTTGGTTGAATCCAGAGCGCATGAGAGCATATAATATTGCTGTGGAGGAAGTTATGGAAGCTCTGGCTGAACAAAGTTTAATTGGTCGTCCAGGTCGTTTAGGACAAAGTTCAGGAATTGATGCTCAATCACTTGAATATGTTTTAACATATAAAGGCCAATATAACAAACCAGAAGAATACGAGCAAATTATCATTCGTGCTAATGCAGAAGGAGAGAGTATTCATTTAAAAGACATCGCTAAAGTTGAATTAGGAAGTGCATTTTTTGATATTTATTCAAATCTTGATGGACATCCTTCTGCGGCAATCGTTTTAAAACAGAATCTTGGAAGTAACGCAACAGAAGTAATCGAAAATGTGAAATTGAAGTTGGAAGAAATGAAAAAAACGTTTCCTCCAGGAGTCGATTACAAAATTAGTTATGATGTATCAAAATTTTTGGATGCTTCTATTGAGCAAGTCGTTCATACACTGAGAGATGCTTTCATTTTAGTTGCACTTGTTGTCTTCTTGTTTTTGGGGGATTTTAGATCGACTATTATTCCAATTATTGCTGTTCCAGTTTCTTTGATAGGTGCATTTTTTGTCATGCAAATGTTTGGTATGTCGATTAACTTAATTACTCTTTTTGCTTTGGTATTGGCCATAGGTATTGTTGTCGATGATGCAATTGTGGTTGTAGAAGCAGTACATGCAAAAATGGAAGAGGAACTTTTGTCACCATTCGAAGCAGTAAAAAGGGTAATGGGTGAAATCAGTGGGGCGATTATAGCGATTACTTTGGTCATGGTTTCAGTTTTTGTTCCGATAGCATTTATGTCAGGACCAGTTGGAACGTTTTATCGCCAATTCTCAATCACAATGGCAAGTTCAATTATTCTATCGGCAATTGTGGCATTAACACTTACTCCGGTACTTTGCGCTATGATTTTGAAAAACAATCACGGTAAACCACGAAAAAAATCACCAGTAAAAATGTTTATTGATTGGTTTAACAAGCGGTTTGATAAGTTAACAGGTCGTTATGTGGGACTTTTAAAATTAATAGTGAATAGAAGAATTGTTACAGTGCTTGTCCTTGTTATTTTTAGTATTGGTATTGTTGTTGAAAATAATATTTTACCTGGTGGTTTTATTCCAGGTGAAGATCAAGGGACAATTTATGCAATTATTCAAACTCCTCCAGGAGCAACATTAGAGCGAACGAATCAAGTTTCAAGAGAGCTTCAGAAGATTTGTGAAAAGGTAGAAGGAATCGAATCTGTTTCTTCTTTGGCTGGTTATGAAATTATGACCGAAGGACGGGGTTCCAATGCGGGTACATGTTTGATAAACCTCAAACCTGTCTCTTATACACATCTGACGCTGCCGACGAATAGAGAGGTGTAG
>OJFR01000378.1_pt1 | contig 15078 bp, 9 predicted proteins | sample 1594121 | NCBI WGS metagenome assembly OJFR01 (sample SAMN05416812, study PRJEB24817) | seawater metagenome | isolation source: Sea water | place: Canada:Atlantic | collected 2013-07 | reverse complement strand
CAATGAACTCTTTTACTTGTGGGTAATCGGTAGACCTTCAAGGTATCCGATACTTTTAAAAAATAAAAAACATGAAATATTTATCAATCATATTGTTAGTTAGTTTGAGTTGGTTGACTTTCAACTTGGAAGCGCAATCAACATCTGAAGCCCTTGAAATCATTGAAAAGGTTGATGCTAATATGGTTTCCAAAACTAGCATCGTAGAATCAAAAATGGTTATTCAAGGTAAACGAAAAAGTCGAACAGTTGTTTCCAAAGGATATTCAGAAGGCGATGATAAAAGTTTCACAGAATACCTTGCACCTGCGAGAGAAAAAGGAACAAAGATGTTGAAGTTGGATGATAAATTATGGATTTATTCACCGTCGACAGATCGGACTATTCAGTTGTCTGGGCATATGCTTCGACAGTCGGTGATGGGATCAGATTTGTCATACGAAGACATGATGGAAGATCGTGAATTGACAGATATATATGATGCAAAAGTAATTGGTGAAGATACGCTTGATGGGCAGAAAACTTGGGTTTTAGAACTTAATGCAAAGGTCGATGATGTTAGTTATGCTAAGCGAAAAATGTGGGTAGATCAAGAAAGATTTGTACCATTAAAAGAAGATCTTTTTGCGAAAAGTGGAGAGTTGTTAAAGAGAATAAAAATGACTGATTTTACAAAAACGGAAGGTCGATGGTATCCTGGAAAAATGAATTTTAAAGATATGTTGAAGTCTGGAAAAGGAACAGATTTTATTGTAGTAAAAATTGAATTTGATCCAGAGATTCCACCTTATATTTTTAGCAAGGCTTCCTTGAGGAAATAAAAAGAATATTTTGTTAGTTATCTACCGTAGCGGTGTTAGCGCTTTGAGCGCTAACACCGCTTTTGTATTTTAAATTTTCAAATAAGGTTTCATTTTTCCGAACCACTCCTTTTTCAATGCACCAATTTGTAACAATTCATTTACATCCTTAAAGTCGCCGTGCATTCTTCGATAACTACAAATTAGTTTAGCTTGATTCCAAGAAATATATGGATGAGATTTTAACTCATTTTCTGTCGCTTGATTTAAATTTATTTTTTGTAAAATGACTGATGGTTGTAACTGGGGTTTAATCTTTTGAAATGAACTATCAGGCAAACCATAAGTTTCTCCAACTTGTTCGACAGAGTGAAACCCACCTAGTCGGTCTCTAAATGCTACAATCCTTTTCGAAAAGGAAGAGCCAATTCCACTAAGTTTTTGCCAATCATCAGGAGAGGAATTGTTGATGTCAATAGTAATATTTGCAAACTCATTTTCTCTTTTTGGAAACTCATTTTTTTGAATAAGAGCCTTGGTAACTGTTTTATCCTCTTGAGGTGCAATGTCAATAAAAGGTTCGATTTTTTGATAAATATCTTCCTTCAATGTGTAGATATTTTTCAAGTCTTCTTTGACTTGGAAAATGGCTCCGCTGCTTCGATACTTAATAATAGTGTTGGCAACTTGTTGAGGAATGCCATTTTGTAACAAAGTATTTACATCGGCTGTATTTGGATCAAATGCGATGTGGTTGATGATTGGAGTGTCATAAGATTTTGGAGTTTTATTTTTTGCGAAAGGCTGAAAATTATTTTCTTTCTTTTCGATTTGAATAAAACTTTTAAGTCGTTCAAAGTCTGAATTTTTCAAGCCATAGACTTTTTTGAAATCTTCTTTTTTGAAAAACTTAGCTCCTTTATTTCTAAAATTGATAATTGTTTGAGTTGTTTTTGTTGTAATGCCTAAGTTGATAAAATCTTCTTTTGAAGCAGTATTTGGATCAAAGTAAAACAGGTTAAAATGTTTTCTAGGAGTTGAATTGGATGAGTTTTTTTTTGCAAAAGCAAGCGGTTGAGTAGAAATATCTGCCTGATGAAATGCTTCGATTTCGTTTAGGAATTGACTAAAATCAGTCACTCTTTTTTCTCCCAAAAAAGAATAGATCAAAGGCGCAAAAGAAATCAGACTACTCATGAAAATGACCACAAAAAGTCCATTTCTTTCTTGCCTAGTTAAATACATGTACTCGTAAAATTGTTTTCTCATAGTTGTTAGGTTTTAGTTTGTTCAAAAAAGGTCTATTCAAGTGTTAGTTCAAAAGCACCTTGTTCAAAAATATCATAGTATTGGAAATTTAATTTTTGGCAATCTGTTTTCCATTTTTCGACTTTCCATTGTGAGTTAGAAGTATCGAAAATTATTTTTTCAAAAATGAAATTTTGCGAAATGGTTTCCATCTGAAAATTGGGATTGTTTTGGATGATGATAAAATCTACATTTATTTTTATTCCTTTTCGGAATTGAAAAGTATCATCGAGAAGCGCGATTTTTTTATCAAAAAATTGAATAAATGGTTTTTTGTAAAAAATATTTTCAGACTGTAATTTTATATTTTTAAAATGAATTGGCTTTACTTTTTTTATACCATCCGCCCACCGATTATTTTGAGTGGCGAATGATAAGTTCTTTTCATCAATGTCTTTTGGATAAAAACTAAAACTATTTTTCCCATCAAAAAAATCAATAATTGAGTTTCGATAAGAGTGATAAATAACCATTTTCTTCTGAGCAATTTCGCCAAATGAAATGAAAGAATAATTAATCGAAATGAGGAACAAAAATGCTGAAGCAGGAAGTAGCCATTTTAATTTTTTAGTGCTCAAAGCGAGGACAATATTTCCAATCATCGCATACATTAAAATAACTATTCCAAAGCCAACCCAAACGCCAATCCAAACACTCGAAGGAAATTTTTGAATCAAAAAGATAGCTTCATTCATCAGCCATATTGAATAGTATAAAATCCATCCGGGAATAAATGCAAGACTTGGTATAAGGCTTTCGATGAGTAATAGTAACATGCCACTTCCAAGAATGATTGTTGCCGCTGGAATGACAATCACTCCAGACAACCATGCAAAAAATGGAATAGAATGAAAGTAATAAATGCTAATTGGTAAGGTTCCAATTTGTGCTGCAAGGGAAAGGGAAATCAAATTCCAAATGCTTCTGAGGAAACCATTTTTGACAATAAAACCACGATGGATTTTAGGGTGGAAATAAACAATACTGGTAATCGCTAAATATGATAATTGGAAACTCACATTCATCAAAAGATAAGGATTCCAAATCAATAAAATGCTTGCTGAAATAGCCAACGAATTATAAATATTGGTCGTCCGATTCATCGAAAGTCCAATGATTAAAAATGTAAACATTGTTGCTGCCCGAAGTACGGAAGGTGAGCCTCCTGAAATTAAAGCAAACGACCAAACGACTCCAATTAAAATAATTGCCCGAGTTATTCGCCAAGTTAAAGTTCTATATTTTACAAGGCTTAACAATATATTTACAAACCAAGCCACAAGCCCAACATGTAATCCCGAAACTGCTAAAACATGCAATGCACCAGTTTGTGCATAAGCTGTTCTAACTTCCTCATCGATGTCATTTTTGTAACCTAAAATTAATGCATTGCCCACAGATAACTCGCGAGTGCTAGTTAAATGTTTTTCCAAAATCGCTAAAAAGTAATAACGGATATTGATAGCATTTTTGCGAATTAGGCTTCCTTGATTAATATTAGATTTTTGCCAATTTGAACTTTCATTGACGAAAACTTGATAGTGGATGTTTTTAAATTTCAAGAAACGTTTATAATTAAAAGCATGTGGATTTTTAGGAGACTCTATTTGTTGAATTCGTCCTTGAAAAGCGACAACATCGCCATAATTTATTTGTCGAGTGGAATCATTTTTTAGGTAAACTAAAATATTACCAGTACAATTTTTTAAAGAATCGAGATGTGTTCCGATGAGTTGAGTTGAAAGTGTTGCTTGTAAATATTTTCCAATTGTGGGAGAGGTTTCAATTTTTCCAATGATAATATTCTCGGTTTTAAGTTGTTGTTGAAAATGGTTTTCGTTTTGCAATTCATTGAAATGAAAGCACCATAAGTAGCCCATAGAAAATAAAAGAATATGCGCTATAATTCCATGGAAATGTCGATAAGAGTTTGGGAGTTTAAAAAAGAGAAGGATGACTCGAATGGTTATGGTACATAAAAATATACCATACCAAATCGGATAGTTATTTTCTAATATTATAGAGAGCAAAATTCCTGTAGTAAAGGGTAGGAGGAATTTTACAAAAGGTATTTCCTTCCAATTAATCATATGTTTTCTAAAGGTTGTTTACCCTTTAAAATAAAAATTAAGAAGGAGTTTTTCCAATATTGTTATTTATCAATTATGGGTACTTAATAAGATTGTTACTATCTATATGAAGTAACAATATGTTTAAAAAAACCAGATGAATTTTTTGATTGATATTTTTTATCTACCTTAGAAAAGTAAAATCAAGCAAACTTGAAATCAAAAACAAAAATCAAAAACCAGCTCATTTCTCAAATTGACTTCCGTCGATTGTTTGACATATTTCCCTACCAGCTAGCAAAGTTTCCAAGCAAGGCAGCACTTGTACAAAAACAAGATTTAGGTTGGCAAAAATTTACTACAGAGGAATGCATTACTCATATTAATCGAGTGAGTGCAGGGCTGTTGACTTTGGGGCTGAAGCGAGGAGAGAAAATAGCGATCATGACGCAAATTGGAAGTCCACGATGGAATTTTTTAGATTTCGGGGCACAGCAAGTTGGCGGAATTTTAGTACCCATTCATGCACAAGCTCGAACGCATGAAATTGAATATATTTTGAATGATGCTGAAGTGAAATTTTTAGTGGTGGCGAACCGAGAATTTTATGAAAGGGTTTTACCGTTGATTGAAAAGGTGGTGAGCTTGAAGAAGATTTTCACTTTAGAAAAATTACCTGATATTCCTCATTTTGATGATTTATCAGAAGAACCGACAGATCGACATTTGGCAGAATTTGAAGGACGTAAAGCTTCAATTCATGAGGATGATTTGGCAACTATTATTTATACTTCAGGTACGACAGGGAATCCAAAAGGAGTAATGCTCTCACATAAAAATTTGGTGTCGAATATCAAAGCAACTATTTCCCTCGTTCCAATTAATTGCGATAAACGGACCTTAAGTTTTTTACCAATGAGCCATGTTTTTGAACGCATGGTGACTTACACTTACATGGCGGTTGGCGCATCGGTTTATTATGCAGAACGTAGGGAAACTTTAGTGGAAAATATTAAAGAAGTTCGCCCACATTACTTTGCAAGTGTTCCTCGGTTTTTGGAAAGAACCTACGATACAATTGTGGAAAAGGGAGAAGAAAAAGGAAAGATTTCCCGAAAGATTCTGCATTGGGCGATTCGATTAGGCGAAAGATATGATGGACGAATGGGGCTAATTTATTTTTTAAAATTAAAAATTGCAGACCTTTTAATTTACAGACTTTGGAGAAATGCACTAGGCGGAAAAGTGGAAGGAGTTGTTGTAGGTGCAGCAGCATTGCAACCTCGATTAGGGAAACTATTTTCCGCAGCGGGCATTGATATTCGAGAAGGTTATGGAATGACAGAAACGTCACCCGTGATTTCTTTTAATCGCTTTGAACCCGGTGGAGTTCATTTTGGAACAGTTGGAGTTCCTGTTCCAGGAGTAGAAGTTAGGATTGAAAATCCTGATAAAAATGGAGACGGTGTAATATTAGTTAAAGGTCCGAATGTTATGATGGGTTACCATAATTTGCCTGAGCGAACAATGGCAGTTTTGGATGAAGATGGTTGGTTGACAACTGGAGATGTTGGGCAATTTGTCCATAAAAGATTTTTGAAAATCACAGGACGAAAAAAAGATATTTTTAAAACTTCGAGTGGAAAGTATATTGTTCCAACAGTTTTAGAACAAAAATTAAATGCTTCCCCATTTATTGATAATTGTATGGTATTGGGTTTTCAAAAACCATTCGTGACGGCACTTATTACGCCTAATTTTTCTCAATTAAAAAAATGGTGCGAAGAAAATAATGTGCATTGGACTGCGCCGCAATTTATGGCGATCAATCAAAAGGTAGAGCAATTTATGGAAATGGAGGTGGAAAAAGTGAATGCCAATTTAAAGAAGGAAGAACGGGTTCAAAAATTTCATTTGTTGTTTGAACCTTGGGAAGTTGCGACAGGAGAGTTGACTTATACTTTGAAGTTGAAGAGGGATTTTGTATTGGGAAAATATGAAAAGGATATTGGGAAGATGTATGAGTAAATTACTTTAAAAAACCTTCCAGATTATAGAAACCTGGAAGGTTTTGAATTATTCCTTTTACATACCAAACTGCTTTTTCATCATTTCGATAAATTCATCATCATCCATTTTCTTTCGATTGTTCAAAAGGAATTCTGCATCTGCTCCTGCTCGGTATCGTAAAGTTGAACTACCATCAGTTGCAGCAGTATGAATTACTTCAGCAACTAGACTTGCAGGCGAGGCATTACTTCCTGCCGCTTGGAACCCTTTGAAAACAGCTCCAACAACTGGTTGATATTCAGGCATGCTTTCATCGTTTTGAAAATCAAAAGAACGACCTCCAAAGTCTGTTGCAATCATTCCTGGTTCTACTAATTTTACTTTTACACCTATCTGTTCCATTTCAAAATTCAAAGCTTCAGAAATTCCTTCAACCGCGAACTTAGTTCCATGGTAAAGAGCGCCTAAAGGGAAAGTCATTTTTCCTCCAATGGAAGAAATATTAATAATTACACCATCTTTATTTTGACGAAAATGAGGAAGAATTGCTCGAGTCACATCCAACAAGCCGATTACATTTGTGTTGAACTGACGAACGATACTTTCTCTTTTAAATGCTTCCAAAGGACCATACGCTCCATAGCCAGCATTGTTGACGAGCACATCAATTTTTCCAAATTTTTCGATTCCTGTTTTGATGGTATTGTCAATAGATTCTAAATCTAAAACATCTAACCTACTCACTAAAACATTGTCGAATTGAGTTAACTCTTCTTCCTTTTCAGGAGTCCGCATCGTTGCGATTACGTTCCATCCTTTTTCTTGAAAAAACTTAGCGGATGCTTTTCCAATTCCGCTACTTGCTCCTGTAATTAATACGGTCTTATTCATAATGATTTTTTTTAAAAAATTATTTTTTATGCGAATCAAGGGTTCAACTATACTGATTATCAATTAATTATAAATTTTAAAAAGTAGACTTTAATAGAAATCTAGTTGAAATTCAATGCAAAATAGCATGAATCAGGTTTTTCAAAACAAAGTCTAATAAACCAGATTCGTAATCAATTGATTATCAGTCAAAAATAAAAAATTGAACCCTTGATTCGCATATTTACTTTATATCCATAACTTATGAAAAACATATATTTCCTTTTTTTATGTCTATTTCTATCGAGTTGTGTCCAGAAATATAAAGATGTGGACACTTTCGAACTAGAAGATGGTCAACAAAATTTTGCAATTCCCTTGATTAATACGACTATTTCTATTGAAGATGCTATTAATGATTTAGATCATAGTTACCTCAATATAGACGATGAAAATTTTATCACCATTGTTTACTTTGATAGTATTGAATCCCTAAAAGCAAATGAGATTGTTACACTTCCCGATTTTACTATTCCTGCATTTGATACGGTGACTATTATTCCTATTGATAATAATTTACTTCCAATTGACTTAGATTTAATAAAATTTAAAGCTGGTGAAATTCAAATATCATTTGAATCAGCACATAATGAAGATTTAGATATTGAATTTCAAATTAATAATCTTACAAAAGACGGGTCAGTTTTTACATTTCAAAAACATCTAAATGCAGCAGGAAGTCCTCCTTTTGTGGTCAATGAGAATGTTGCTCTTGAGGATTATGATTTAGATTTTCAAAGCAACCAATTTGTCATTAGTTATTCTTCAAAAAATAATATGGGAGAACATCGACCTTTAAATAATATAATATTCTTGTTCCAAAATTTGGATTTTAAATTTGTCCAAGGATATTTTGGACAACACATTTTCGACCTTGCTCTTGATACACTTGTCATTGATTTATTTGACCAATCCATAAGTGGCAGTATTGAAATAGAAGATGCTAAACTTCGGCTTATAGCTACTAACTCTATTGGAATTCCCTCTAAGATTACTTCTGATTTTTTTGAAGCTGAGTCACCGACTCAAGGAGTGATTAACTTTACTTCTACACTTGACCAAGGTGTTGATATTGAATATCCAACACTTAACGAAATTGGTACTGCCAAAACTACAACTATCTCATTTGAAAATAGTAATTCGAATTTAAGCACTTTAATTAATAGTAATCCTTCCGAGCTACGTTATCAGCTAGCTGCATTTATCAATCCTGACGATGATCCTAATCAACGTGGCTTTTTACAAGATGATAGCGAATTAAAGTTAAATCTAGAAGTTGAAGTTCCACTTTGGATTAAAGTAAACGAGTTTACACTTGAAGATACCGTTGAGTTTGATCTGGACATAATAGATAAAATTAAAGAAGCAGAATTTAAATTAAGAATAGATAATGGTTTACCTGTTTCAGTAGAGATTCAGTTATTTTTTCAAAATAGTTCAGGAGAAATTATCGATTCTCTTTTCTCTTTAGAATCGAATCTTTTTGAAGCAGGTATGATGGATAATGATGGAAGAGTAATCGCTTCTACGTTAGGAGAACAAATAGTAAACTTCCCTAGTGAGAGAATAAGTCGTTTAACAGATGCTACTAATATTATTGTAAGAGGATTGTTATCAACTGCCGAAATAAATGGAGTAGGATCAAAATTTTATACGGATTATGAGATCACTTTTCAATTAGGTATAAAAGCATTAGTAATGCTCGAGGATGAATAATTTTTAGATAAATTAAATACCCGAAATATATCCTAGAATGAAAAAATATCAAATGATAACCAGACTCTTTTTAAGTTTGTTCTATTTCTTTTTTGCACTTACAACCTTATCTGCCCAATTGGAATGGGGTACTCATTTTATGGATAATAGCTTGAGTCAAAGTAATATGTCTAACCCTGCCTTATTCAGTGACTTTAATGTAAGTATTACGATGCCTTCTGTTTATGCTGGTATTTCAAATTCTAGTTTTCCTTATCACAAAGTCATAACTCATGATGAGGATGTATTGAGACTTGATATGGATGAAGTGCTCAACCGAGTGGGTACAAAAGGCTTGAAAATCCAAACTAATTTTAGCATAGAATCATTTGGTCTAAATATCCAAAATGAGCGGTTCCTTTTTAATTTACATCATGGCGTTCGAGTATTTAGCCAAACTCATTTACCCTTAGAAACATTACAAATGGTTTGGGGAGGAAATGAACAATTTATTGATAAAACGATCAATATCGGCATTGAAGAAAATATCCTAGCCTATCATGAAATTGGTTTTGCTTTTGGTTTTAAAATAGAAAAACAACTTACGATTGGAGCTAGAGTAAAATATTTACAAGGTTTAGCAACGATTCAAACTCGTCAATCAAAAGCTACTATTTATACCAATCCTGAATTTTATCAGTTGACTAGCGAAACAGATTATCTCATTCAAACAGGCGGTTTCCCAGGTGAAAAACTAGAAGATATTGATTTATTTGATCTTGAGAATTTTAAGAAAACAATCTTCGATAGTAATTCAGGATTCGCTTTTGATTTAGGAATGACCTATCGTTTTAATAAAAAATTGACATTGGAAGCAAGTATCAATAATATTGGATTTATCAAATGGAAAGAAAATTCGTATGATCATATAAGCCAAGGAGGATATGAATTTGATGGCCTTGACTTACAGCCACTTGTGGAAAGTGGCGAAATTTCTGCGGAGGAAATTATTGATTCAGTTACTAATATTTTTCAATTTGAAAATAGAGAAACTACGTTTAAAACTTCAACACCTGCCAATGGATATTTAAGCGTTCGATATGAATTAGCCCAAAGATTTTACCTCAATAGTTTTTTATTTATGGAAAAAAACAACGCTTTTTCCAATTTTGCTGCGGGTGTTAATCTAAAAAAAGATTTTGGAACTTGGTGGACACTAGGCGTGCAGTACGCCTATCATGATAAGAATACTCATAACATAGGCTTGATGAGTTCGCTTCGTTTAGGTCCTTTCCAATTTTATGCAACGACAGATAATATCGCCTCTATTTTAGATCCATTAAAAGCACAAAAAATTAATTTTCGTACAGGTTTAAATTTAGTGTTTGGCAATAAAATAAAAAAGCGTCGTAAGAGACAAAAGGAGTTTCTCATCGTAAAAGCGAAACAAGATAGTTTGAATGCAACTTTAGTTACTGTGGATTCTTCATCTATGAAACCACCACCAAATGATGATATAGTAGTAGATGAAAATCTAATTTTTGAAAAAGCCTTATTAGCACAAAAAGAGCAAGCGGCAGCACAACAAAAACGAAAAGATATTGCAGTTGAACAAAAACGCATTGAAACAGCTAAAGCCTTATTAGCACAAAAGGAGCAAGTAGCAGCGCAACAAAAATTAAAAGATGCATCTGAACAAAAACGTATTGAAACAGCTAAAACCTTATTAGCACAAAAAGAGAAACTAGCAATTCAGCAAGAAATAAGAACTGCTGAAATACAACAGATGAAAGCAGCAGCAGAACGGATAAGACTAGCAGCAGAAAAGGAACAAGCTGCATTTGCCCAAGCTGAAAGAAATCAAAAAGCAGCAGTGTTAGCTCAAAAGAAAAAACCTAAATCTACTACTAACTTTGGTACTTATTATATCATAAAGAAAACTAGTCTTCGAGAAGAAGCTTCGTCTTCCTCCAAAGTATTAACACGACTTAAATTAAATATCAAAGTGATTGTTTTAGAAAAAACTTCAAAGTACTGGTGGATGGTGGATCAAAATGGTCGAATTGGATATGTAAAAGCAGCAGCCTTAAAAAAATAAATAGATCAAAAGTTATTGGGAATAAAAATGCCAAAGCCGCAAATAGGAAACTGTTTGCGGCTTTGTTCCATTTATTACTTGACCAAATGAAGACAGAGGATTACAGCATTTGTGCTATTTGTTACTTCTGTCTTTTAGAGTTATTAAGTTATAAAGTAAAATAATGACTCGACTTTGTTTCATAGCTAATAAGTTCAACCAATGTTATCTAGTCTTTTTTTTCAAGAAAACGAGATTTCATTATAATATAATGTGGAGTGAAAATATTTTTTAGGCATCAATAATACGGAAAGTATAAAAGAGAAATAAAGCGAAAAATGCAATGGCGAATAAAATATTTTCGATAGTCAATATAAGGAGATGCTAATGTTTCCTTTAACATAATATACTAAATGCTCAAATTACAGGAAATAATATCTCGAATAATCATCATCTAATATTTGGTTGGACATTTTTATCCAATGTTTGTTTTCACTTCGTCATATACAATTCCGCATACCTCGCAATATATTTTCCCAATATATCAAATTCCAAATTCACCGCATCACCTGCCTTCAAATTCCTAAAATTCGTATGCTCAAAAGTATATGGAATAATCGCAACAGAGAAAGTATTTTCCGTAGGATTCACTAAAGTTAAACTTACTCCATTCACACAAACCGAACCTTTGTCCACTAACAAGTGCGCATTTTTTTTATCGAACTGAAAACTAAAATACCAACTCCCTTCTACTTCTTTTACTTCGATGCAAGTTGCAGTATCATCCACATGACCTTGTACTATATGTCCATCCAATCGACCATGTTGTACCATTGCTCTTTCGAGATTGATCGCATCACCCGTTTTGAATTTCCCTAAATTAGTTCTAATCATGGTTTCTTCAATAGCAGTCACTTTGTATTGCTGATCGGTCTGGTGTGTTACAGTCAAACAAACGCCATTGTGCGAAACACTTTGATCTATTTTTAACTCATTGGAAATAGGGGAAGAGAGCGTGAAGTGCACATTGCTTCCTTCTGTTTCGATATTTTCTACTTTGCCTTCGGCTTCGATGATTCCTGTAAACATGATTGATTCTTTTATGGTGAAATTTGCAATTTGGCAATCTATTTTAAAACACAATAATTACAAATTAGTTTTTTGCAAAAATAAAAAAGAGAAATGAAACATCTAGTCTCATTCCTCTTTTTTAAAAGTTAACCGTTAATCATTATCTCAGGAGCTCAATAAATCCATTAAGTATTTCTGGATTTTCAGTTACCCCTGAAACTCGATTCTCATAAACTCGGCAGGTATAATAATATACTCCTTGAGCGACATCTTTTCCTTTTAGGTTTTTCCCATCCCAACCCAAGTCAGGATTAGTTGAGGTATAAACTAATTGTCCCCAAATATTGAAAACATTAAACTCTACACGATCCACAAATCGATATGGATAAGGAATAAATAATTCATTCGAACCATCTCCGTTCGGAGTAAATGCATTAGGTAAAATATAAATTGGACAATTGTCAACGCAAATGATATTACTATAAGCACTTTCATTTTCAAAAGTATCAATGGCTGTAACAGCGTAACAACCCGCAATTCCAAATTCAGAATTATGCATCAAAGTCGTATCTGCTGCATCATCGCTTGTATATATTAATTGGAAATTACCCATATCTGTCGGAGGTGCGTAATAAACATTATAGTAAACAACGTCATCCGTTTCTTCACAAAGGTTCATTGGGTTGATCCAAAGAAGGCTATTGATAATATCATCTCCAGAACCAAAATCACCTATGTCTTCGCAACCATTAGAAATGGTTAATTCAGGTGGACAAGGAGGGATAGTATCTAACGGAATACCACATTCTCTCTGGGAATCATTAATTAAAATTGGCAAAATACCCTCAATATTATAAGAACCATTTCCTTTGACATAATAACAATATTCTACTCCATTAACTAAACCTTCATTGTCTATATATTCCTCCGTTTCGGAAGTTCCAATAATATCATATTGAGAAATGGGTTCAGTATTATTACCTCGATATATGGTATAAAGAGAATTATCCCAAGGCACATCTAAGTCCCAAGTTAAAATATTTGTCTCATCAGTTGAAGCAATATTTAAGAAAGTGGATGAAGCATCATTAGTAAAACCTAATGGTTCCGTTTCTCCATTTACATAAAAAGCTATGCGGTAAGTGTATGCATTATTTTCAGTATCTAAACCTGTATCCACATAATTTGTATCTACTGCTTCGTAAAAATTAGCATAGGAAGAAGTCGTATGAATTAGTGAGAACCCTGTATTAGTTATTCCTTCGGCTCTCCAAACTTCATATTTGTATGGACCAGGAAGTTGAATAGTATCTAAATCTGCTGGATTTGGGGTAGACCATTGAACAAATATTTCGCCATTGGATGGATCAGTTTCGTCAATGCTTACATTGGTAATCAGAGGAATATCGCGACTCAATTGAACACAGATTTCTTTTGAAGCTAAACTTTCCACAAAGTTAAAGTTAAACCCGCCAGCAGATGTTTTTGCAAAATCACCTATAATTCGATAGCAATAGTTTCGCCCTCTTTCTACATCAAAATCTGTAAAAACATACCGTCCTCCAGACATGTCAAATAATTTATTATCTATGCGAGTATATCCTTTTCCATCTAAACCTGGATCACAGGTATCAAGAGGGAATGCATTACTACCTAATTTTCGCCAAACAGAAAAGCCTTTAAAATACTCATCGTCAACTACTTCACAATCGTAAGGTTTTTCCCAACTAAGATTAACTTGTTCATCGACGGCTTCTGCTTGAAGATCTTCTGGTGGAGGGCCAACTACTTTTATTCGAACAGTTTTGAGGTCAGACAATCCTGCGGAGTCGGAACCTAAAATATAATTATCAGTAGCTCTGAAAATGACGGAATAGAATTGATCCGAAATATGTTCACAGGTAGTTTGCCAAGTAAAATTTCGAACTACCGGAGGCGTTTCAAATACATTGGTACTAGGTGAAAATTGAGCGGGACTAGGAGTCAAAACCAATGGGCCACCCAAAGCAGTTAGTCTAACTTTTTGGCCGATATTAGGATCCGTAGCAATTACTTCAAAGTCAATTAAAGTACCTGCAATGACACAAATCTCATCTATCGCTTCAATCACAGGAGGTTCGTTGTCACATTCCAAAACGGTAATTTGCATATCTCGAATCATTGTATCTAACGCAACTCCATCTCGCCATTCGATAATATAAATAGCAATATTATATTCACCTGCCTTTTGAGGAGAAATCCATTTTAAATCCCCTGTAACTTCATTGATCGATAAGGTATTATCTGGGTCATTAGGTGAAGGAAAATTAGTTGGATAACTATAATTAGGAACAAAGGTACCCACCGATTGCAAAGGTACCGTCAATTCATAAGAAAGACTATCTCCATCCTGATCATCTGCACCAGGATTATGAATAAATTCCCGGCCAACACATGCAATATCAATTGGAGGTTGATATAAAATTGGAGAGTTATTAAAACCATTAAATTGAGGATTAAAAATGGTTACCGTAGTTTCTATATGAAAAGGGACGTTATCTGAGCTCGGAGGATTTACATTTAATATTCCTCCATTTCGATTCGGATCAGTCATGCTGATCACGTAATGTCCAAATGAAGGAAAAGTATGAGAAGCAGTATAAAGATTCTTTTTAATGTCATTTCCTAAAGACAGACCATTACCATTACTTCTTTGTACCCATTCACAAACCAGGACATCATTATTCTCCCATCCCCAACAAATTTCCAAACTATCTCTATCTGCAGGAACACTACTTTCTTTTGTATAAGTGGTAATTGTAGCTATTATCGAAAGAGAATTGGATGTATCCGACACATAGGTTATTTCACCTGCACGATTATGCGTGGCATTAACCGACAATACGGAAAAAACAGCGATTAAAAAAATGGAGAAACGTAGAAGCTTTATCATATCAAAGTAGGATTTTGTTCAATTTAGGAAGTTTTCATCTAATCAAGGAACATTTATATGTCAATTTAGGGTCATTTAAAATGATATATATTTGAGTACAGGTTCTTCGTAAAGAAATAACGAAAAATCGTATTCAATCTGTCTCTTATACACATCTCCGAGCCCACGAGACCGAGGCTGATCTCG
>OJFR01000373.1_pt1 | contig 15126 bp, 12 predicted proteins | sample 1594121 | NCBI WGS metagenome assembly OJFR01 (sample SAMN05416812, study PRJEB24817) | seawater metagenome | isolation source: Sea water | place: Canada:Atlantic | collected 2013-07 | reverse complement strand
GATCAGCCTCGGTCTCGTGGGCTCGGAGATGTGTATAAGAGACAGATATAATGTTATAACTCTCTCTCTTCCGTTAAAAAAGAAGAACAGAATTGCAGCAAAGCAAATTACAACAAAATAAAACCTTTTCAATAACAATACTTTTAGTTTTTATGATTATTTTTGAAATGCTCTTCAAACATTTAATAGGACGAAGAACTTCTGTATTTCAAAATAACTATGATGAAAAACCAATACGTACTGTTTTTTCTTTTCTTTCCTTTCTTCTTTTATGGACAAAATAACATTGCTGAAGATTCTCTTTCAATGACTTCGATGGAAACTGAGATGGTTGAAGTTGACTCAATTGAAGATAAAAAGTCAAAAAAGAAAGAAAGCATTTTTGATTTTATTTCAAAAGATGAAATCTTCGAAATGACTTTGGAAGCCAATTTTGACTCCCTACTTTTCCATAAAAAAAGGTTAGTTACTTATATTCCAGGCAAAATTTCTTTTAATAATAATGAATTAGAAGAAGTTGATCTTAAAGTTGAAATCAAACCTCGTGGAAAGTATCGAAGAAAGGTTTGTGAATTTCCTCCTTTGCGATTAAAGTTTAAGAAAAAAGGATTGAAAAAGATGGGACTTTCTCGCAAATATAATTCCCTCAAATTGGTCTCTCATTGCCTGGAGGATAAAAAAGAAGCAAAGCAAAATATATCAAAGGAATATCTAATATATAAAATGTATAACCTTCATTCAGAATATAGTTTACGTGCTCAATTAGTCAAGATTAGTTATGTTCAATCCGGTAGTGGTAAAAAAATGTTTGAGCGGATGGGTATTCTCCTTGAAGATGATAATGAATTAGCTAAACGAACCAATTCTGTAGTTGTTGAAAAAAATCATTGTACGGTGGATTCTGTTGACACCTATCATGGTACTGTTCATGCCATGTTCCAATGTATGATTGGAAATGCTGATTGGAGTATTTCTCATATGAGAAATGTGAAATTATTAAGGCCTGAGCCCAATAGTCTGCTGTGTACTTTTCCCTATGATTTTGATTTTTCAGGTTTTGTTTCAGCAAAGTATGCTATTCCTAATCCCGACTATAGATTAAAAAGTACCAAGCAACGAGTATTTTTGGGAAAAATATATTCAGATGAAGAAATGAAAAAAGTGGCGAAGCATTTTTTAAGTCATAAAAAAGCGACTATTCGAATGTGTAAAGATTTTAAATTATTAAATAGACGATGCAAAAAAGATGTAATTAAATACTTAAAATCTTTTTACGAAATTTTAGAAGATGAAGAAAATATGTCAATAGAATTAAACAAACTTTATCCTACAAAAGGAGTGAAATAAGCAACCAAAATTCTGATTTTTTTATTTACCATTCCAATAGTATAATTGAGTCAAACTACTTAGTTTTACCTTTTCAAAAATAAAGGTAAATGCTACTTAAAATCATCGCGTATTTCTTTTCTATCGTTTTCCATCCATTGTTGATGGTAACCTACATGTTACTTATTTTACTTTCGGTAGATCCACATTTATTTGGGACGAATAGTGTAAAAGGTGGAACGCGAAATATTTTGATGGTCTTCTTTTCTACTTTTTTTATTCCAATCATCTCAGTTTTAATGATGAAAGCATTAAAACTAATTCCTTCTCTTGAATTAAAAAATGCTCAAGATCGTATCGGTCCATTTATTGTTACAGGAGTCTTTTATATTTCCACTTACTATCTGATTTATAGAAGTCCAGAGATGCCGGTTGCATTTAAGGCTTGTTTTTTAGGTGCGGTGATTGGTTTATTTTTGGCATTTTTTATCACGCTGTTTTCTAAAATTAGCTTGCATGCGGTGGGCATGGGCGGATTTTTAGGAATGATATTGATTACGATTCAACGATCAGAATTATTTCCTTTTGTGTGCAATGCGGGAATTTTCGGAATGTTTGAAGTGAGTCTTTTTGGATTATTGGCGACTACAATTTTAATCTGTGGAATAGTCGGAACGTCTCGATTAATTTTAGATGCACATGAGCCAAAAGATTTGTATGGAGGATATTTGGTTGGGTTGGCTACTCAGTTTATTGCACTTAGTTTTTTCAGTTAAAAGTGTTTTTAGGAAATGCAAAATCATTGTTATAAAATATAAATCTATTTTCAAAATCATAAGCAAATCATACAATTTTTAAAAATGAACGATTTACAAAATACTATCGAACAAGCGTGGGAAGACAGAAATCTCCTTCACGAAAACCTAACTAAAGAAGCCATCCGAGAAGTCATCGAACATCTCGACAAAGGTAGACTTAGAGTAGCGGAACCAACTGCCGATGGAGATTGGAAAGTAAATGATTGGGTAAAAAAAGCAGTTGTGATGTATTTCCCAATTCAAAAAATGGAAACATGGGAAGTGGGTATGTTCGAATTCCATGATAAAATTCCGTTGAAAAAAGGATACAAAGAATTAGGTGTTCGTGTGGTGCCTCATGCGATTGCTAGACATGGTGCATTTCTTGCGCCAGGTGTAATTATGATGCCAAGTTATGTAAATATTGGAGCGCATGTAGGAAGTGGAACGATGGTCGATACTTGGGCAACAGTTGGGTCTTGTGGCCAAATTGGAGAGAATGTTCACTTGAGCGGAGGTGTAGGAATTGGTGGTGTATTAGAACCATTGCAGGCTACTCCGACGATCATCGAAGACAATTGCTTTATCGGTTCGCGAAGTATTATTGTAGAAGGAGTTCGTGTTGGAAAAGAAGCGGTACTTGGTGCAAATGTTGTTTTGACAAAATCAACTCATATTATTGACGTGACCAGTGATGAACCTGTGACGCATCGAGGAGTTGTTCCGCCAAGGTCAGTTGTAATTCCAGGAACTTACACCAAGAAATTTCCAGCAGGAGATTATCAAGTTGCTTGTGCTTTGATCATTGGTCAGAGAAAAGAAAGTACGGATAAAAAGACTTCGTTGAATGATGCGTTGAGAGATCATAGTGTAGCGGTATAGTCAAGTTATTCACAAGGTGGCTTCAAGTCACCTTGTGAATATTCAATTTTAAATCAAAAGACAACCAATAAAATTCGAGCCTTCCAATTTCGTCTTCTCAAAATTAGCGCCTCGCAAATCACAATTTTCAAAATCTACATTTCGCAAATCTGCCTTCTCAAAATTTGCATTTCGTAAATCACTTCTGGAGAAATCCGCACTTGTAAATATACTGTTACGGAAATCTGCACTTTGCAAAAATGCATCGGTAAAAATACTTCTCTCAAAATTTGAATTAGAGAAATTGACGCCTTCAGCAAATGCGGAACAGTAGTTGGAAAATGGAAGTTCGATTTTCTCAAATGAAATATTAGTTAAATTTTTTCTTTCAAAAGTAGCCTGTTCACCTTCTGTTGGTTCTATTACGTTTTCATAAAAAGCGGTGACGATTCCTCTTATTTCCAAAACTTGCCAAGAGCCATCAACTCCTCCTGCCATTAAAAACTGATGATGTTTTTCGATAATTTCTTCCAAGTTGGTTTTAGAAATTTGTTCTCCATTTTCTGCCATTTGTCGAAGTCCAACGCGATTTATTTTATCTTCAAAAAAACGAACTTGATCACATAGAGGAAATTCATCTTTGAGTGAAGCTTGGTCGATATTCAATGTTTTTTCATTTCCCCAAAAAGGACCGAGAGTGGAAATATGAGGAGAGATTTTTTTTAATAAAAAATCCTTCGTTCGTTTGTAAAAAAAACTTCGACGAGAAACTAGCCCTTTTCCAGCGAGTAAAAATTCTAAGTACGATTCAAAATCTGTAGTTAGAAAGTCATCTGAAAAATGATCGTCTTCACTCAATGTCAAATGGAAATTCTCATTTGAAAATATGATATGATAAAATGGAGAGAAGACATCAAAGATATTTTTCTCCAAAGCAATTTCTAGGGGCAAAAACATAATTGCTCCATCTTCGAATTTTAAGTTTTTCTCAAAAAAATTCCAAGGCAAAAGTTCGCTGGAAAGAAAGTGTTTTTCTTTTGAGAAGTGTTCGTTGTTTTTTAAAATCCAACTTAATTGAAGTCCATTTGTTTCTCGATAAAATGCTCGAACATTTTTTGGAAGAGTAATGTTATATTCTTTTTCCAAAAAATCAAACTGTTCTTCTTCGACTGGCGGGAAAGAATGAAAAGACAATAATTCTACTTGAGAATGTTGTCGTAATTCATCAGCCATATCTGAAAATCGAGAAAGCCAGTTCATTGATTGAAAAAAGTAATTTGTTTAAAAACTAAAAATACATTTCCTTTGATGAATTTCGAAAAATTGCTTTCGAATTTATTTACTCAAGCAACAATTCTTGGAAAACATTCTCCTTACTTTTACACCTTTCCATCAACCAATTGCATCTAATTTAAAAATAGAAACTCGATATGAATTTAAAATATATTTTTCTCCTTGTTCCTTTTGTTTTCCTTTTCAGTTGCAAAGCTAAAAAAATTGTAGACGCTGCGGAATATGAATACACTATCGAAGAACGAATGTTGGATTCCCTTGTCGTTACTGCACCTCGAATTATTAAAGATGACATTGATTACAAATTACCAAAATACAATGAAAGTTATCCGAGAACGCATGACTTGATTCACACTAAGTTGGATTTGAAATTTGATTGGAAAAATGAACAAGTGATTGGGAAAGCGACCTTAACTTTGGAACCACTTTTCTATTCAAGTAGTACTTTGACATTGGATGCAAAAGGGTTTGTTTTTAACAAAGTAACTTATGAAGGTGCGAGTGAAAATTTAAAATATAAATACGATGGTGAGTTGCTTCAAATTGATTTGGGAAAAGAATTTAAAGCCAAAGAACAGTATAAGATTTTTATAGATTATGTCGCAAGTCCAGCAGCCACGGGAGGAAGCGAAGCGATTACTTCCAATCAAGGTTTGTTTTTTATTAATCCTCGGAATGAAAATCCTGAGAAACCTCAGCAAATTTGGACACAAGGAGAAACGGAATGGAACTCCCGTTGGTTTCCATCTATAGATAAACCGAATGAGAGGTGTACGCAAGAAATGTACTTGACTGTTGAAGATAAATTTAAAACTTTGTCAAATGGTTTATTGATCTCTTCCAAGAATAATAATGATGGAACTCGAACTGATTATTGGAAAATGAATCAACCACATGCGCCGTATTTATTTATGGTTGCGGTGGGGAAATTTGCGGTAGTTAAAGATACATGGCGAGGCAAGCCGATTGAATATTGGGTGGAACCAGAATTTGAAAAAGATGCACGAGCAATTTTTTCAAATACAATTCCTATGTTGGATTTTTTCTCAGAAAAATTAGGTGTGGAATATCCTTGGGATAAATATTCGCAAATCGTCGTACGAGATTATGTTTCGGGAGCGATGGAAAATACGACGGCAGTTATTTTTGGAGAGTTCGTGCAGAAGAAAGAACAAGAATTAATTGATGCGACGAATGAGTTGATCGTGGCGCATGAAATGTTTCATCATTGGTTTGGCGACTTGGTGACTTGCGAGAGTTGGTCCAATTTGACAATGAATGAAGGCTTCGCAAATTACAGCGAATACCTTTGGTTCGAACATCAATATGGAGCAGACGAGGCGGACTTGCATAGACGAGGCGAATTGAATGGTTATCTTAATTCAACGATGCGAGGCGTGCATGATTTGATTAATTTCGAATACAAGGACAAGGAAGATATGTTCGATGCACATAGCTATAATAAAGGTGGATTGGTTTTGCATATGCTTCGAAATTATATTGGTGATGATGCTTTTTTCGCTTCGCTAAATCATTACTTGACGAAGAATGCATTTAGTTCTGTGGAGGCTCATAATTTACGATTGTCGGTGGAAGCGGTAACTGGATTGGATTTGAATTGGTTTTTTAATCAATGGTATTTTGAAGCAGGACATCCGATATTGAAAGTGACTTATGATTATAATGAAGTTTCGAAAAAAGCAACGGCGACAATTGAACAAACTCAAAATGTTGATACGAGCATTCCGATTTTCAAGCTACCGATGAAGGTGGATGTTTATTTTGAAAGTGGAAAAATGACACGCCATAACATTACCATTACCAATAGAATTCAGACGTTTGAATTTGATGCAGAATCGAGACCTAAGTTAATTGATCTTGACTCAGAAAAGATTTTGTTGGCAGATGTAAAAGATACGCATACAGAGGAAGAATTTATTTTTCAATATTTGAATACTAAAAAGTTCATGGCGAGATTCGAAGCAATTATTGCTTTGGACGAGTCAAGAAATCCTGCTGTCAAAAATGTTTTCAAGACTGCTTTGAATGATAATTCTTGGTTGATTAGAATGCGAGCTTTGAGAAAAGTGGATCTTGTTAATGATATTTCTTTAAAAAATAAAGTAGCTGGCATGGCTAAAAATGATGCGAATTCTAATGTACGAGCTACAGCTATCGAAGTACTTGCAGAGACAGGGGACAAAGTATTTATTCCAAATATTAGAACTGCCATCCAAAATGAAAAAGCTATCCGTGTCAAAACCTCAGCGATGCGAACGTTGTATCTTTTGGATGCAGAGGAAGGTGTGGCTTTTGCCGATCAGGTGAAAAATGATTCGAACCAAGAAATTCTTATTACTGTTGGTGAAATTTATGCAGCATCGGGTGACTTAAAATATCTTTCTTATTTCGAAAAGAAATGGATGGAGATGGATGACTTTGAATTGATTTCATTTTTTGATAGTTACCGAGCGTTGGTACAGTTGGCAGATGAAAAAAAATATGAATCAATTATTTTGAATTTGAAAAAAATAGGATTGGATCCGAATGCTTCAAAATGGAGAAGATTTTCTGCGACTAAAACGTTGAATGATTTGCGAGAAGAGTATTCAATAGCTTTGAATGAAAAAAATGCGGATGGAAAAATGAAAGAGTTTTTAAAGAAAAGAATTAAAAAATTGACGGAGATGATTGATGAAGTGAAAGCTGGGACTAAAAATAAATGGTTGTTGGAGAATTATGAATATTATCAGTATTGATTTATTTCGGTCGTCCACCGAAAAATCACTCATCCAATAAATCATAACGTTCAGCATAAATTGAAATAGCTTTCGCCAATTCATCTAACTGAGTAGTTTCCAAGATTACTTTTTCCTTGAATAAGAAATCAAAGAAACTAGTTTTTCCATCATGCCCATTTCGCATCGCAGTCATGAAACCTGCATGATTATTTTCAATGCGACCTGCTCGGACTAAGCGATAAGTATGCTTAAAAATATCATACTCAACAATCAATAACAAACTATGAAATCGTCGATGATAGCATGAAATAAACAATGGATTATGCAAAAAATCTTTGTACTCATGTCCAAACAAAACGCGCTCGTAAAGTGGGTAAAGAAAGAGATCCGTTCGAATATTTTTTTCTCCTAAATATTCTTTCAATTCATCCAATTTTGTTTTTAGAACATCACTTGACAATTGGTCATTGTCTAATTCCGAATATGGAAACCATTGATTTTGATCAGGATCGAAATACTCGGTATCACCAATTCGTAATTTATAATCAAACTTAAAATAATTTGGAACCACATAACCTGGGTAATAATATTCAGCTCCTGATTTTTTACCAAAATCGATTTCTAAGAGCATGGTGTAAAATCCCAAACTATACTTCGAATAATCAGGATGAAACAATCCCATGATACTCGCAATACTATTATTTCCTAAATCAAAAAAACTTGCTGCCGCCAAAGTATCGCCATCATAAATGCAAGTTTCCCAAGTATCATAAATATTATAATCCGCATCACCAAAAAGTGATTTTCGCAAATTGGAAGAAACAAAACCACCAAACCTTTGTCGGTGAATTAAATACAAATCATTTTTCTCTTTATCAAAAACAGCTCTTCGTATGACTATTCGAAAACTCTTATTATTTCGATTAAAAATTTTCCGAACACTCTTTCTAAAAGTATAATCTTTCAAATCAAGACGCGTCCATACCGCTGTATATAATTTTCCATCAAAGCATAAAAACCGACAAGTGAAAATCATTTGTCCCATACGAAACCAGCCTCTAGCGAGATACTCGTCTAGTTTTTTATGTGGCAAAAATTCGGGATAATGGATTTCGGTAAACATGGTTAAATTGTTTTGACTGTTTTACTGCTCTAACTGTTTTACTGTCCTGACCGTTTAACACTTACAAGAGTAAAACAGTCAAAACAATTTAACAGTAAAATCACTTCCACTTAATTCCACAACCAGCACTTGGTCGTTGAACTGGATTTGCAGGACGACTCACTAAAACAGCATCCAAAGCATCTCGCAAATCTTCACCAGTCACAGGCACATCACTTCCAGGACGCGAACCATCCATTTGTCCTCGATAAACTAAATTAGAAGCGCCATCAAAAACATAAAAGTCAGGAGTGCAAGCTGCATCATAAGCTTTTGCAACTTCTTGTGACTCATCATAAAGGTAAGGGAATGTGTAGCCACTTTCCGTTGCAAACTCAGCCATCTTCTCAGGCGAGTCTTGTGGGTATCTGTCCACATCATTACAGCTGATTGCAACAAACGCAATTCCTGCATCTTGATATTCTTTGGCAATATTGACAATTTCATCATTCACGTGAATCACATAAGGACAATGATTGCAAGAGAAAATTACAACTGTTCCAATTCCAGATTTGACGTCATCGAAACTCATCATTTTTCCACTCACAGTATCTGGTAAATTAAAGTCGGGAGCTTTTGTTCCCAAGGCAAGCATGGTTGATTCGGTAAGAGCCATAGTATTGTTTTTATTAATTATTTATCTAATAATCGTCGGTGATAATTTATCTGCCCGAGATGATAATTTAAATGTGTTGTCAAGTAGATCAAAAAGAAACTATTCGACATTTTTTGAGGAAGAACTTTTATCGGGTATTCTTCTTCTAGTTGGACTTCAGTTATATTATCCAAAGCTAAATCAACCATCGCAATTGTTTCGTCCACCATTTTGATTAAAGTAGCTTGAGGAACATCTTTTTGAGAAAATTCTAAATCTCGTTGTCGAACGTAACCTGTCTTTCCAAAAATAGCACCGATAAACGCATTTAAGTTTCCAACTAAATGTAAACAAAGATTGCCAGCACAATTGGTAATTTCTTTTTCAGTATGCCAAAGTGCCGCTTCATTTTCGTATGAACTAATTTCAGTTTTCAACCGATTAAGGTCTCTATTATAAATGGTTTTCAAATGATCAATTAACATAGTAAAATTTTATAAACATTCGTGATTGATTCCTAAAATATATTTCTTCACCACCCCAATTTCTTTCGCTACTTTCGCACCTTCAAAACCTTTGACCAAATCATCTTTCATCCTCAAGTTCATCTGATCAATATATTTTTTTGACAAAGGCAAATATGACCAATGCCATTTTTCTTCATTGTATCCATGCGGACGTTCGTTTCCTTTTTTTGTATAAGGTTGGTAAAAACCGAATTTGTGAGCGTTCTTTTTTAACCAATCATATTCTTTTTTCCCTTTTCCCTTTTCAAAATATTTATTGGTGAAGTTATTCAAATCAATGTCTGTTCCCCAATGATGTCGTGATGTGCTTGGCATCGAACTAAATTCTAAAATCTTTAATGCACGATCTTTTGGATTGGGGAAATCTTTGATAATATTTTTTACACCAGTCGTTTTCCTTTTTCCATTCCATTTTGCTTCCCAAATTCCTTTTTGAGAAATGAAATTACGAGTGGCTGATTTTATAACAAAAGAAATTCCATCCTGTTTGGCAGCGGCATGCATTTTTTTAAAAGACTCGTAAGTTTCTTTTTGAATAAGCATACCTTCTCGGTTAGCGTATTTTATTTCAATTTTTAAAAAGTCATCATTCTTCTTTGGTTCAAATTTTCCCATCAAAAAGTCGAGTGTGATTGATGAGTCCATTGAAACTTTAGTGGAAGGAGTTTCTTCTGAGATAGGCATTTTTATTTCAGCTTTTGAAATAATTGGAGTTGACTTGGATTCAGTTGTTGAATCATTGCAAGCAAAAAATAAAGAGAGAGAAAGTATTGTTGTGAAAAATTTCATGTAAATATGTTGTTATAATTCTGCCACAGACGAACACAGACTTTACTGACTGACGAAATTACTCAATAGGGAAGTCAGTAAAGTCTGTGTTCGTCTGTGGCTAGTAAAATTAATACTCAAACGTCATCGTCTCGTAAGGATAATCAAATAAATATTGTTCCTTAATCAACTTTGCCACTTTCGCAGGAACCATTTCTACCCAAGTCTCATCATTCGCTTGAATCAAATCCAAAACTTGCTTTGAGAAAATATGCAGATTATTTCTATCGAAATTTTCGATATCTACAATTTTTCCATCCACAAGCAAGTGCATGTACAAATGTTTTATCGCCTCAGGCACCGGTAAATTTTTACAAGTCATCAATTCCCCACTTCCTTCTTGCATCGAAGGGTAAACATACATCTTCATTTTTTTGGTAAATAACTCTCCGAATTCCATCAATAAACTTTTCTTCTTGTCATCAAAGTATTTATCATTGATAATTTCTAACAATTCTTTTACGCCAATGACCAAGCCGACAGTTTGAACTTTAAAATCATCTAAATAAGTTACCAAACGTTGATGTTGCTCACAATTCGAAACGACCACCGTTTGCCCCATCGCACATAAAACATCTGCTCGATCCATAAAATCTTTTTCGTCCAAAGCACTCACTCCTTCGCCACCACATAAATTATCCATCGTAATTTCAGTCAATAAAAAAGCTTTTCGAACATTCACCTCTTCCTCATTTCTAAACTGCTCAAAACTTTTATTTATCATATCTTGATTCACCAAAGTCGCAGGTCTAAAACTTCCTCGAACTACCAAGACATGTTTTTTATATAAAAATTCTGACCCGTGAATATTTTGTCCATCAGGTCCAAACATCGCAACTTTCGTCAAATTATTTTTCACCATCATCAAACTCAACCAACGATTATCGACATCTTTAAAATCTGGTCCAGTTAATCGAATCATATCAATTTCCACTCGTCCTTGCAAATTATCCATGAGAGATTGAACCATAACTTCAGGATCTTCATGATAAGTGAAACATGCATATAATAGATTCACTCCCAAAATTCCGACAGCTTGCGCTTGTAGTTCAGTACTGTTATCCAGCATTTTGACATGCAAAACAATATCATTAGTTTCGCCTTGTGGAGACAATTGAAATCGCAAACCTAACCAACCATCACCTTTGATCGTTCGAGAATAATTCAAGGCGGCAATCGTATCTGCAAAAACGAAAAAATTAGTATCGGGTCGTTCATTTGCCAATCGTGTCATCATCAAATCATATTCATGATCGAGCATTTTGTACAATCGACTTTCACAAACATATCGTCCGCTCGCCTCTACCCCATAAATTTTATCCGAATAAGTTTTGTCGTAGGCAGACATCGTTTTGGCAATCGTACCCGCTGCTGCTCCAACTGTAAAGAAATATCGAGCGACTTCTTGACCTGCTCCAATTTCTGCGAAAGTCCCGTATATTTTATCATTAAGATTAATTTCGAGTGCTTTCTGTTCCGTTTCTAATGCCTGACGTTTCATATAAAAAGATAAGTTTTTGAAATGTAAATTTACATAAAATGTGGTGGTTAGCTTTAGCTGACCGAAAAAAATAACCGAAAAAATAGCCAAATAAAATATTATTCAAAAGCTTGAACGAAATAACCCAAACTTTGGTTTTCAATATCGAAATTTTGCAAACTCCTAAAAAGTGGTTCGCTAGCTTAATATTTCTTATTTTTGCAAAAAATATGACGATATATGAAATAACTCAAATTGGAGAACATCACACAAATTACTGTGAAGATTACGTTTTGACTGCCTCACTTGGAGAAGACCAATTACTTTGTGCAGTTATGGATGGATGTACGATGGCAACGGAAAGTTATTTTGCTTCAACTTTGATTGGTAAAATACTTCGGAAAATTGCTAAAGAGGTTTCATATAAATCGTTCGTTGACAAAAAAGAAATTTCGATTGAGAAGTTATTGAAAGAAATAGTAGACCAGTTATTCAATGAATTAAGAAACTTGAAAAACATTCTTTTTTTAGAGAAAGAAGAATTACTCAGCACATTATTAATAGGTGTCGTTGAGATAAAAAATCAAAGCGGAGAATTTTTAGCAATCGGAGATGGAATGTTTTGCATTGATGGAAAAGTAACTGAATTCGAGCAAGACAATAAGCCAGATTATTTTGGCTATCATTTGGATGAAAATTTTGAAAAATGGTATGCATCACAAAATCAAAGAATCTCAGCTAAACAAATTCAAGATTTAAGTATTTGTACAGATGGTATCTTTACTTTTCAAAGATTTGACAATCAAGAATATCAATCGGCTGATAATGTAATTGATTTTTTATTAAATGATAATGAAGGATTCGAGAACCAAAATATGCTTAAGAAAAAGGTTTCTGAAATCGAAAAAAACTGGGGCTTAAAACCCACAGATGATTTAGGAATAATTAGAATAATTTTTTGAGGAAAAGAGTAGTGAGAGGAAATCTCAATACTCAAAATCTCATCATCATAATACAATAATAAATGTTTCCAAAATACGACGTGATAGTAGTAGGTGCAGGACATGCAGGTTGCGAAGCAGCAGTTGCCGCAGCCAACATGGGCTCAAAAGTAATGCTTGCTACCATGAATATGCAGACTATTGCACAAATGAGTTGCAACCCAGCAATGGGTGGAGTGGCGAAAGGACAAATCGTTCGAGAGGTAGATGCATTGGGTGGCTACTCAGGAATCATCACAGATAAAACGATGATGCAATTTCGAATGTTGAATCTTTCGAAAGGACCAGCTATGTGGAGTCCACGAGCCCAAAGTGATCGAGCGAAATTTGCCCGATTGTGGAGAAACATGTTGGAAGCGAATTCTAATATTGATTTCTGGCAAGAGATGGTAACGGGGATCATAGTTAAAGATGGACGAGCTTGCGGAATTCGAACCAGTATGGGAATTGAAATTGAAGGTTCATCTGTAGTTTTGACCAATGGAACATTTCTAAATGGTTTAATTCATATTGGAGAGAAAAAATTTGGTGGAGGTCGAGCAGGTGAAAGAGCAGCCAAAGGAATTACTGAACAGTTAGTCGAACTAGGTTTTGAATCAGGTAGAATGAAAACGGGAACTCCTCCACGAGTGGATGGTCGAAGTCTTGATTGGTCTGCGATGGAAGTTCAACCTGGAGATGAAAACCCTTCTAAGTTTTCATTTACGGATACGCCAAAACTAGAAAAACAACATCCTTGTCACATTACTTATACGAGTAAGGAAGTTCATGAAGTTTTAAAAACTGGCTTTGATCGTTCGCCAATGTTCAATGGTCGAATTCAAGGATTGGGCCCAAGATATTGTCCTTCTATTGAAGATAAAATTGAGCGATTTGCAGATCGAGATCGTCATCAACTTTTTATCGAACCAGAAGGTTGGGACACTTGCGAAATTTATGTCAACGGATTTTCTTCTTCGCTTCCTGAAGATGTTCAGTACAAAGCGATGCGAAAAATTAGAGGTTTTGAAAATGCAAAAATGTTCCGCCCAGGCTATGCGATTGAGTATGATTATTTTCCGCCAACCCAATTGAAAATTTCATTGGAAACTCGCTTAGTGAAAAATTTATTTTTTGCAGGACAAATTAATGGAACGACTGGTTATGAAGAAGCAGCTTGTCAAGGTTTGATGGCTGGAATAAATGCACACCGAGCGGTGAAAGAAGAAGACGCATTTATTTTGAGAAGATCAGATGCGTACATCGGTGTGTTGATTGATGACTTGGTTAATAAAGGGACAGATGAACCATATCGAATGTTTACGAGCCGAGCGGAATATCGAGTGTTGTTGCGTCAAGATAATGCGGATGTTCGATTGACTCCATTAGCGGAGAAACTCGGTATGAATAATATGGAGGAACGTGCAGACCGTGTTAGAAAAAAGATAGAAGATGAAAAAGAGGTGCAAAGACATTTCAAAAAAACAGGTATAACACCTGATGAAATTAATCCATTTTTGGAATCTATTGATTCAGCACCTTTGAACCAGCAAAAGAAATTGTATAGTGTTTTGATGCGTCCAAATATTATGATTGATGATTTGCGAAAAGCACTTCCGTCACTTGATACTCACTTAAATCAATTCGATAAGGAGTTCGTCGATTTGGCTGGCATCAATATGAAGTACGAAGGCTACATCAAAAAGGAACAAGAAATGGTGGATAAAATGAATCGCCTCGAGGATGTAAAAATTAAGGAGACAATGGATTATTCGCAATTGGTTTCTTTGTCAGGTGAAGCGCGTGAGAAGTTGGGGAAATTGCAACCGCATACGATTGGGCAGGCGAGTCGGATAAGTGGGGTGAGTCCTTCGGATATTTCGGTTTTGTTGGTGCATTTGGGGCGGTAGGAAAAATGAATATGCTTGCGGATTATTCGCAAGCATATTTATAAGTAAAGACACCATCATAAATATCTTCACTTGGATGAATAGTATTTTTAAAGGATTTTATCAATAGTCCATTTTTATCATATTCGTGGATGAAATTATATTCTTTGCTGATTCGGTAAGACTCCAAATGTTGAGATATTCTTTTGAAGTAAGTAAGGTTATTCTGCGGAATAGGCATTGGGAAATTCATGAAATCAACAATATTAAACTGTAAATTTAGATTGGAATCATATTCTTTTGCTACAGTAGAATAAAGAATAGTGTCTTTGTTTTCAAAAATGAAATAATTTTTAATCCTAGCAACATTACCTTCTTCATATTCTAATTCCCACCATTTTTTCTTTTTAACTTTCTTTTTCCTTTTTTTCTTATGAATATTTTCAACTTTCACAAGTTGGCTTTTTGAATTATAGCTGCATGAAAACCGATCTGTATATTTTAAATTCTTCTCTACTGATTTTGTTTGAGAAGCACGTCCGAAATAGATTTTAATAATGTTGATTTGCGAATTGTTAGTTTCATCATACTGGTAAGTCTGTCTCTTATACACATCTGACGCTGCCGACGAATAGAGAGGTGTAGAT
>OJFR01000360.1_pt1 | contig 15528 bp, 14 predicted proteins | sample 1594121 | NCBI WGS metagenome assembly OJFR01 (sample SAMN05416812, study PRJEB24817) | seawater metagenome | isolation source: Sea water | place: Canada:Atlantic | collected 2013-07 | reverse complement strand
CTACACCTCTCTATTCGTCGGCAGCGTCAGATGTGTATAAGAGACAGGTTGTAAATGCCATCAAATTCAAACCACATTGCTTTTTGCACGTCGCTTTGGGACAGGTTAAAAGACTTTTGATACCAGCCTATTCCCCCTGCTTTAAAGCCTGTACTGGATGCGGTATTTTCTTTGCTGTAAGGCAAGTCTACTGACCAATCGTGGGGTAGACGAATGTTTTCCCACTCTATGCCTTGAGCATTATCTGGGAGGAATGCCCCCTCAGCTTGGCCTAGATGAAACTGCCAGTTAAAATTGAAGTCTAGCGTTTTGCGTGCCTCAGTATCGGCAAAAACAGAGCTGCAAAGGCAGCCGTAAAGCATTACGAATAGTGACCATTTTTTCATTTATTTCCCCTGACAAGTGGCGCAAGACGCTAGCAACCTAAAGAACCATCTAAAAATCACCTAGCAAACACGCAACATATTGTTGTTCCATCCTAATCAAGCTGCGCCAGGGTAAATACGATCGTTGCGACCGGAAATATCAGAATCATGTCTTTTGCTCGCTTAGAGCAACAGTGACAGATGTTAGCTTTGTTTTAGTGCAGCTAGAGCGTCATCATGCAATGGATAGTGCTTAGCACTGGTTTCAACAAAGTGCTTAATTTTTTGCATATCAATACGCATCGCAGTGGGCAGCGCATCAATAGTGTGCTCGCTTTCGGGAAATACGCCTTTTCCAGCAAGCAGGCACAGCCACGATTCATGACCAAAAAGTTGCAAACTCACGGCTTCCTCATCAAGCACACGTGGAACGCTTTTCCCTTGGTGCCACGTTGTTAAAATACGCTGTAACCGCCTTGAAGGAGTGTGGCTTCGAGCGGCTTTCCAATAGGGAGTGTCGTGGCGGCTATTCGCTAAATAGTGCAACTCTATATAGTCTCGAACGCAGCTAAATCTATCACTTAATTTGTTGTTGTACGCTGTTTGGTTTGAGTACCCAGCTTGGTCTGTGCTGTTATCGACTGCACTTACGAAATCCACAACCGACTGGGTAGCGAAATGCAATGCTGTGGCCTCAAGCGGCTCAATGAAGCCTTGAGATAAGCCCACTGCCAACACATTTTTTTCCCAGCCTTTGGCAAAATGCCCCACGCGCATTTTTAAATGATTAAACTGAGCGCTTTCAGGTAACGCTAAATGTCGCCTAAATTCCTCTTCGGCATCTTGTGGAGATTGAAAACGGCTACTGAATACATAGCCATTCCCAAAACGATTTGTAAGAGGTATGCGCCACGCCCAGCCACAAGAGAGCGCAGTTGAGAGCGTCATCGACGGCGTTGTGTCTTCACGTTCGGTAACTATGGTCACCGCAGAGTCATTCAACAAACTATCAGCAAAGCTGTTGTAGGGTACTTTCAAGCTCTTGCCCAATAGTAATGAGCGAAAACCAGAACAATCGACAAAAAAGTCAGCTTCGATTGTTTCCCCTGATTCAGTTACAACAGAAGCAATGCTGCCATCGTCTTTCTGCTTTACCTCATTTATCGTCGCCACCTGATGCGTTACATTCCACTGCAGGGCTTTTTTCTTTAAAAACTGAGCCAATAAAGTTGCATCAAAGTGATATGCATAAGCCATATCAAACGGGTAGTGCTCGGGCTCAATGGGCGCTTTGCGCTGCTGCGCTAACTCACTGGCCAATAGGTATTGGTCAGGATGAGCATGAACGTCAAACCCGCGGTGTTTCAACTGAATATTCTGGAAAAACTCGTGCTGAAAATACTCATCTAACTGTGAGTAAAAAGGATGAAAGTAGCTCTTATAATTCGGATCAGACGACCAGTTTACGAAGCGAATACCCGTTTTGTAGGTTGCATTGCAGGCTGGCATCCATTCTTTTGCCTCTATACCCAACTGCTCAAAAAAACCTTTAATAGAGGGCGTTGTGCCCTCACCCACGCCTATGGTGCCAATCGCGTCAGACTCAATAATTTTGATCTCTAGATCGTAATCCTGCCACATTTTGGCCAAATAGCAGGCACTCATCCACCCGGCGGTGCCACCGCCAATGATAATTATTTTTTTAAACGGCAGTGACGTTTGCATGGTGTTTACCTTCGGCTATTAGGTTGTCATGTGTTTGAAAATTTAAACAACAACCTGCTAATTTTCTGCACATGTCTTGAATATTATCTTGTATAGCCCGCGCTTTGGGATGGGGCTTTAACTCACCTTTAGGATAGTGGCCTAACCCGGAAAACAAGGCATACCAAGCTGTTAGGCCATTGATGTCTAAAATCGGTTCAACACTGAGATCTTCGCCACTCAGCCATTGGCTAAATAAAGAGCGGCCAATGGGGGTAAGCGCGTTCGCATCTTGGGGAGTTTGCCAATAAGGCGAGTTGCGGCGGCTGTTTAAAAGCTGCAATGTACTGTGATAAGAATGGGCATATACAAAACGGCTTTTTATTCTGTGATTGTAATTTTTGATCACATCTTTTGCATCATCAGGGCTTTGAATACTAGACACAAATTGCTCAAGCATGGCAAAAGTATGGGAAAGCTCGTGGTCTTCTGTGCCCTGTGTTAAGCCGCAGGCGGGGCCTATCGCTAAACAGTTATGAATCCAAGGTTGAGATACGAGATAAGCTTGGCTCGCACTCAAATGGCGCTGTAACACCTTCTTGTATCCCTGCTGAGAAATGTGCCTTTCAAGGCGCTGAACAGCTTGCGGATCCTGAATAAATTTACTGCTGTAATGATACTGAAAATGCACTGCATCTTGTAAAGTGTATTGCAGCACAAAGCCGCAATCGAGTGCGGTTGTTACTACCTCACTGGCGCAGCACTCAGCCGCCAACGTATAGGTTAACACCCGATCATTTATTCTTACTTCTGGCAGGGTTTCCTGACGAAAATCGGGCATATTGCCTATGAGTAATTGCGCGCTTTGTGTGCAATCAAAAAAGTAATCTCCGCTCAAAATATGATCTTCACATTCAATGTGCTTTAGCGTTCCATGCTGATCGAGCTGAAGTGTCTCTAGCGTACTTGGTAGCGTAGTTATGCTGTGTTCAGCTGCTATTTTTTTTAGCAAAGTGAACAAACAGTTGGCATCAACTTGGTACTGGTAATCTGTTTCAAAAGGAAAGTCTTGGGCTTTAGGGGACAAGTTTCTTTTGGCTAATGCTGCAGCAAAAAAGAAGTCATCTAATGACAAATCGAGTTGGTAGGCTTGGCGTTTTAATTTGCTCAGTTCAAGCATTAATGGTTGGTGTAGAATATCAACCTCAGACGCATTCGCTACGCTAAACTCTTGTTCACTAAAGCCAACATAACGATTACTCAACTTAAACGTTGCTTGTGTTTGCCTCATCCAGTTTGCTTCTGAATAACCGAAATGCTCCAGCAGTGTATTCAGTGCTTTTCCCGCGATGTACGCTTTAGGGGGAGAATCTTCTTCTTTTAGCCCAACCAGCGTAATCCCAGTAACCGCTGGCTTGTATGTTTTACGCAGCAACAATGCTGTGAGCAAACCATGAACGTTTAACCCTACAATGGTAATGTTCTGGGGGATTGGTAGCACGGGCTTTTACATCCTTAATCTAGTCTCTTATGTTCCCATTGCCAGGCTTCGAATCAAATCAAAATTAAAAGCCATCATGAATCACATATAAATTAATGATTTTATATTAAACATAGCATACTGTGATAGCAGTTGTTCTAGTTGGTTCTGCTATCACTGATACAGACTCACCGACCTAAGCTGAAACAAATGTTTGTATGGTACTGTTTCATACCAACAAACTGCGTACGGGCATTCGTATATGCATTTAACTTATCGAGCATACTTATAGTGAGCGCGATACCCGTACAAACATATCATTGCAAAGCAAATGAGCGGTAACACGAAGGACGTTTGTACCGACGGGATCCCACTGATTAGCGCCGGCCCGTCAATCATGGAACCTTGCATAGGCGGCATAAGCGCACCACCAACAATAGCCATAACCAAACCAGCGGACGCTAGGCTAGCATCTTCGCCCATTCCTTTGAGCGCAATGCCGTATATGGTTGGGAACATTAACGACATACACGCTGAGGTAGCGATTAAGCAGTACAACCCTGTGTACCCTCCGACGAAGATAGTACCTAGTGACAAAACAAAGCCGCCCATAGCCAATAGCATTAACAACTGCCCTGGTCTAAAGAAACCTAAAAGGAATGTACATATAAAGCGACTGGCTAAAAATATCCCCATGGCGACCATGTTATAACTTTGCGCTTCGGACGCACTGAGACCCACTGACGTCATTCCGTAATGGATCACAAATGTCCAGCACATGATTTGTGCTCCAACATAGAATGCTTGCGCGACAACGCCCTCTAAATAACATTTATTAGCAAATAAACGTTGAAAGGTACTTTTTAACTCAGAGGTAGTTAACGGTGCCGCATGTGACATGGTTTTCGGCAGTTTGCTGAATAGAAATACAAAAAACATAATTGCCACCACGATAGCAATCGCCACATATGGCCCACGCACTGTGATTAGGTCTGCTGCTTGCATCGCTTGGTGTTCAACAGGATTATTTTGCGCAAAATTATACAGAGCATCAGTTAGCTTACCGTCCACCTCTGAAGGTAGCATTTGGGCAAATTCAGGGTGCGCTGCTTTTTCTTGCTCTCTAAATGCTTCAACGCGCAATTCGCTAAGAATATAGCTACTTGCAACGAACATACCTGTTAATGAGCCTATAGGATTGAACGCTTGAGCTAAATTCAAACGCTGGGTAGATGTGTCTGGATGGCCCATGGACAACACGTAAGGATTGGCCGTCGTTTCTAGTAACGCCAGACCGCAGGTCAAAATCCATAATGCTGCCAAAAAGAAAGAGAATTCCATATATATCGATGCAGGAATGAAAAGGCTCGCACCGATGGCGTACAACCCCAAGCCAAGTAGAATTCCTGATTTATAAGAAAATCGGCGAATGAAAATAGCCGCAGGTATAGCCATAACGCCATACCCTAGATAAAAAGCAAATTGCACTAAGCTACTTTGCGCATTTGAAATCATAAAGATGTCTTTAAACGCTTTCACTAACGGGTTAGTGACGTCATTTGCAAAGCCCCACAAGGGAAACAATGAGGCAACCAATAGGAATGGGATAATATATTTCGCTTCCAAAATACTGGGTTTGGATTCTTCCTTTTTATGTTCTGGCGCGACCTCTACGGCTTGCTCTACCCCGATTGCCATTTTACCCCCTTGCTTTTACAAATATTATTTTAGAACCATTGTTTTCATAACTTTTAATTTTATGAGCAGTATTCTTTTTTTATATGCAAATTAAATGACGTATCATCTAACTTAACTAAAATTTTACATTTCATCTACTTTAAACTTAAAACCTTACTATGTCGACAAATCTGTGCAGTAAAATCATGAATAATTATAATTATTCAACAAACAGTGCTTTTTTTACATATAAATAGTATATTTCATATAAACATATTCGAGGTGAGATATGCAGGAAACAATCAGCAAAGAACTATTGGAAAAAACTGCTCGTCAGCAGCGTTCTGTCCTTCAAGTGCATAAGCAAGATAATGTGTTGATAGCATTAAAAGACTTAGCCAAAGGCGAACAAGTCAATTACAACGAAACCACCCTAACCGTTCAAGAAAATATCAAAGCCGGTCATAAAATCGCGATGCGTGACTTTGAAAAGGGTGAGACAGTCGTGAAATATGGTTATGGCATTGGCAGTACCACCCAAGCCGTTAATGAAGGCGCACATATTCATAGTCACAATCTTGCTACTGATTTAGATGGCTCAGAAACTTACCATTATGCTCCCTCTCAGATGACGGTCGAGACTCCCTCCAGAATGCCTACCTTTAAAGGGTACAAACGCCAATCAGGCCACGTGGGGGTCAGAAACGAAGTGTGGATAATCAACACGGTTGGTTGTGTGAACCAAGCAGCAACGCGTATTGCACAGTTGGCAAAAAGGCAATTTGCAGCCCGAGCTGATGACTTTATCGCTAATACTCATCCCTTTGGGTGCTCACAATTAGGTGACGATTTAAACAATACCCGAAATATATTAGCCAGTTTGATGCAAAACCCCAATGCAGGTGGGGTACTTGTCATTGGTTTAGGTTGTGAGAACAACCAGCTTGATGCACTTATCCGCAGTTCTCCCACTATTGACCCCAGTCGCTTACGCTTTTTTAACTCCCAAGAAGTCGAAGATGAGGTTGAAGTCGGTCTAGCGCTTGTTGAGGAGTTACTCGATGAAATGGCTACTGATCAACGAGAAGATCTGCCCGTTTCTTCTCTAACCTTGGGCATGAAGTGCGGTGGTTCAGATGGCTTTAGCGGGTTAACAGCCAATGCCATAGTCGGCAGAGTATCTGACAAATTAATCGGCTTTGGTGGGCGGGTGATACTCACAGAAACACCGGAAATGTTTGGCGCTGAGCAAGTACTGTTAAACAGAGCTAACAGTGAAGCGACCTTCAACAACATCGTAAAATTGGTCAATGATTTTAAGCAGTATTTTATTGCGCAAAATCAGCCTATCTACGAAAACCCTTCACCAGGCAACAAGGCCGGTGGCTTAACAACATTAGAAGAAAAGTCGCTAGGGGCGATTCAAAAAGGTGGAAAGGCAATCATTAATGAAGTCATAGATTATGGCCAGCGTGCATCCACAGGCCAAGGCATGACACTATTGCAAAGCCCAGGTAATGATGCGGTTTCCTCAACTGCGTTAGCCGCTGCAGGTGCAAATATTGTGCTGTTCACCACAGGACGCGGCACCCCTTTAGGATTTCCCGTACCGACTGTGAAAATCGCATCTAACTCGGATTTAGCCGTACGTAAGAAGCATTGGATTGATTTTAACGCGGGTAAAATATTGGATGAAGACATTGATATTGACCAATGCGCAGACGAGCTTTTTGAGTGTATTTTGGCGATTGCATCGGGTCAGAAAACCAGAAATGAAGAGAATGAGAATCGTGAAATGGCTATATGGAAAAATGGTGTTACGTTATAAAAATTGAAGCATGAAAATCGAAGCGCCGGAGTCAATCCTATCCGGCGTTTCACGCACGACTAAAAAGATTACCTGTCTTGGTTTTTTTCATAGCCAGAGGGCCACGTACAAGGAACATCTGCGAAAATTTGCTGAATTTCGCTCACCAACGCCGCGTCGGCTTGCCTTGAGGCCCACTCAACATTTTTGACAATATTCGCCGGGTTTGCAGTTCCCACCAAGGTAGAAGCAATGGATGGATGGTCAATTGCATACTGCAGCGCTAAGGCTGTGATATCTACCCCCTTGGACTGGCAAAGACTAACCGCTTTCAAGCTTGCTTGCTTGAGCTGCTCATTTCCAGGATGCCAATCAGGTGCCCCACGCTCAGTTAATAACCCCATACCTGTAGGTGAGGCATTAATAATGCCTACCGATGCCTCATCGAGTTTTGGGATAATGGATGTCAATGAGCTGTCGTACAAGGCATAGCGACAGTAGGTTAAGATGCAGTCAATCTCGTATTGGCTGATAACCTCACTAAACACCTTCAGAGGATAACCCGTTACCCCTGCATAGCGTATCCTACCTGCTTTTTTGAGTGCTAATAAACAAGGAATACTCTCTTCTAACACTTGGCGCATGTCAGCAAACTCAATATCGTGTAGAAACAGAATATCTACCTCATTGACGCCCAAGCGAGCGCAACTTTCATCAAGGCTTGCTTCAATTCGCTGCGCAGAAAAATCAAAGTCAACGAAATCAGGCCCGTAGCGGCCGGCTTTAGTCGATAGAATATACTTATCTCGAGAAATACCTTTTAATGCTTTGCCCAGCACAGTTTCGGCCACTGTATCGCCGTAATAAGGCGACACATCAAGGTAGTTAATTCCTAAATCTAGTGCGCTGTGAACCGTCTTTATACCTTCTTGTTCACTGATGTTTCTAAAAACACTGCCTAACGGAGAAGCGCCATAGCTGACTTGGGATAGTTTAAGATCTGTCTTTCCTAATTGCCTATAATTCATAATAACCTCACTACAATCGGTAGAATCGTTCGGCGTTTAAGCCAAATATGTGCTGCGAAAATTCTGGGTACATACGTGCGACGTAACGCTCAACGATCTGTATTACTTCAGGGTAGGTTGCGGCGAGCTGGCAAACAGGCCAGTCAGAGCCGAACATGACGCGTTCGGGGCCAAATGCAGAGAACACGACGTCCATAAATGGAATAAAATCTTCTTCTTGCCATTTTTGATGATCAGCCTCAGTCACCATACCGGAGATCTTGCAATACACGTTTTGCTTCTCAGCAATGCTCTGCATGTGCTCTTTCCATATAGTAAAACCGTCGCCTTTAGCAATATCAGGCTTTGCAATGTGATCAATAACAATTCTGTGTTGAGGCAATTTATCTAGCAACTGACGCGCTTGTGGTAATTGAGAGGCGACAATCAGCAAGTCATAGGCGTAGTCATATTGGTGCAACAACGTTAAGCCTTTGATAAAACTGGCTTGCAACATAAAGTTCGGGTCTGACTCATCTTGGATCACATGCCGAAAGCCTTTTAATGCCGATGCACTTTGCCAGCGCTGTAACTGTTCTTCTAATGTTGGGCTCATCAAATCAACCCAACCGACTACCCCTTTGATCAAAGGGTGCTCGTGCGCTAGAGAAAGCAGCCATTGGGTTTCAACCGTCGATTGTCGTGCTTGCACAACTACAGTGCCATCTATCCCTTGTGCGTTAAGCTCAGATTGTAATGCTGGGGGTAAATAGTCGCGCTTTAAAACACGCTCATTTTCGCCAATCCAGTCGAATTCTTCTGGGCAATAAACCCAAAAATGTTGGTGTGCATCAATCCTCATCACTCATCCATTTCTACCACGGCTTTAATCACACCGTTTTCTGGTTTTGTCCATTGATTAAAATCTTCAAATAACTCGCTAAATTTACCCGTATGGGTAATGAGTGAACTACTCACCACTGAACCATTTTTCAGGCAGCTCACAACAAATTCGAAATCCTGAGCAGTCGCGTTACGGCTGCCTAAAAGTGTGGTTTCTCGCTTATGAAACTCAGGGTCGTCAAAGCAAATACTTTTCTTAATTACGCTGATAAATACGATTTTGCCGCCATGGGCCAAATTAGTAAAGGTTGATTGCATTGCATTCACATTGCCAGTGCAATCCATTATTACACTTGGGTATTGTCCGTCAGTCAGTGCTGCTAATTGCGCATTCACATCACCTGATGCATCCACCACACCGTCTAAGCTATATGCTTCTTTACAGAACTTAAGTTTGTCTTCTCGGATATCAGACACGAAGACTTTGGCGCCTGCGACTTTAGCGAACTGGGCGGTGCCTAGCCCTATCGGGCCCGCTCCTTGAACCAGTACAGTGTCATGTTCACTTAATTGTGCCCGTCTAACGGCATGAGCGCCAATGGCCAGACACTCAATTATCGCCATATCATTAAATGTGAGCCCATCAGCTATCACAACAGCAGAAGCCGGTACACAGATATACTCGCTCATGCCGCCATCTCGGTGCACACCAAGCACTTCAATATTGGTACAGCAGTTCGGCTTTCCGTTATTGCACGCGATACAGTCACCGCAATTCAAATAAGGAATAATATAAACTGATGAGCCTACAGGTAAGTCAACACCCTCACCAAGGCTAGCGATTGTGCCTGACAATTCATGGCCTAAAACCCGAGGATATTCAAAGAAGGGTTGGTTCCCGCCAAAGGCGTGTATATCAGTACCGCAAATACCAATAGATTTAATTTTAACTAGCACTTCGCCTGCGCTGGGTGAAGGTCTTTCGACTTCTCGTTTTTCTAAAATACCGGGCTCAATACATACGATAGTTTTCATCAAAGGGGATCCTAAGCGGTCTTTGTTTAATCTAGTCATATGAAAATCATAACACTTGAGACAAAAAACTCTAACTAATTTTTCGTATATGAATGCTTTTATTTATATTTAAGCCACACGAGACACCTCAGACAAATATCGAATATACCCACTGTAGTTTCTCAAAACCTCAAGTTAGCTGCACCATTGAGACGAACATCCTCAATATATTATGCCGCCAAACAGGGCGAAAGCAGTCGACACAATATTTACCAAAACTTACATATTTCATCTAGCCGCGAATGTAAATTTTGATAACTCAATTCATATACAAAGGTTAATCAACAAAAACGAGATGATTTTTGAAAGTACACCTGGGGTAGGCATACCTATTCAGCGTCGTGTCGTGTCACGTGAGTTTGTCAAAGTCAGTCATTTGATGTTTCGGATAAAACTCTGACGATCGCGCTTGATAGGTAAAGAGATAGGGAAATTAGGTAGATAGCATTTGGTGAAACGCGTTAAACGAATATCGCTTAAATGAGCCTAAGAGAAGACGGTAATAACAGAAAATGCTTGTAAATTTTTCGTCCGCTAACTAAATGACCGACGGTAAAGATGTAAGCAGAAATCAAAAGCGAAGATAACGCTATTTATTTAGTGCCATCGTTGAAAGAAAGGCAATAGCGAAAAACTATTGCCCTACGAGGTCTTAAAGGGTAACCCTTTAAAGCTTACGAACAATTCCGTAAGTCACCGCTTTTGAGATTTCCTCAGCTGCTCCCTTAAGCTCCTTTAAAACATCATCAATACCCATTATTTCAGGAATACGCATGATATAAGGGATGGTCAGTGTGGCAACGGCATGGTCTGAATCAATGATCGGATACGATAAATCAGTTACACCATGAACAAACGCACTAGGTGCTTTCAAGTAGCCTTGCTTAGCGACTTTTTTGCAGTCAGCCATAAACTGCTTAACTTCTTCTTCGCTGTGGTGCTTTTTAAGCAAGTTGATCATTGATTCTTTTTTCTCAGCGGACTGATTCACAAACAAGATCCGCCCCGATGCAGCAAAAACAATAGGACGTCGATAACCCACTCTTACCGAATAGGACAAGTTGCTTGGTGTTTCTACACGTGAAATAACAACGATTTGCTCTTGTGATTCCACCGCGATATGGCAAGACATACTGGTCTTTTCTGCGAGTGAGCGCATGATCGGTTGCGCATACTCCAAAATATCTTTAATTGGCTCATGCTCAGTACCCAATTGCAGCAACCTGCGTGTTACTTGGTAGCCGTCGATATCCTCACTTTTCTCAATATAACCACGCTGTTCCAACACTAAAATCATACGGTAGATTTCTGCATTTGAACGACCAAGCTTTTCAGCAATGGTTGAAGTACTCAAAGGAGTGGCGTCTTTGGATAATAGTTCGAGAATATCTAACCCCTTCTCAAGGGCAGGCGCTGAGTACTTCTTTGATGATGTCGCTTCCATATTTAAAACCTTATTCGTTTATTTTGTCCTGCTGAGCAGAGCAGTGTTGATCTATATTTTTTAAATACAAAAATTAAAAAAGCATATATCAATTTTAAGGCCTTTTGAGAAGAAGTCGATACCTTAGTTCAAAAAGAATTGAGCGTTACGACAAATATGAAACAAGCAAAATTTAAATATCTGTAAGCAAGCATTGATAATATTTATATTTAACTTTACATTATCATATATGATTAAATAGAGATGATATAATGAAGCTAAGATCAAAGTTACTCGTCACTTTAGCAACCGTTTTTACGCTCGGAGCTTGTGTGTCTACTACGCCTTCTAATTCAAACGGGTCTATTTCCAGTCCTTCTAGTACACAAGCCTCTGTTTCAAGCGGCGAAACACGGCAATACAATATTCTTTATATCATGACCGACGATCATGCAGCACACGCCGTAGGGGCTTATCAAGGGCGCTTTGCTGAACTCGACCCCACGCCAAACCTTGACGCTTTGGCAAACAGCGGCATGAGGTTTACCAATGTCTTTGTAACCAATTCAATTTGCACCCCTAGCCGTGCGACAATTTTAACGGGTCAATACAGCCAAACCAATGGTGTGCTTGACCTAAGAGGGGAAATTACGACACCTCAGCAACACTTGCCTCGTTTAATGAAAGAGGCAGGCTACGAGACAGCAATTATTGGAAAGTGGCATTTAAAAGCCGAACCTGGCGCATTTGATTATTATCAAGTACTTGAATCACAGGGCACTTACTTTGACCCTGAATTTAGAACCAGAGGAGCAAAATCTTGGCCTGAAAACGAAACCCAGTATCAAGGTCACTCTTCTGATGTCGTCACAGACTTATCCATCGAATGGCTTAAGAACCGAAGCTCTGATAAACCGTTTTTCTTGATGCATCAATTCAAAGCGCCCCATGATATGTTCCAATATGCCCCGCGTTATGAGGATTTTCTAGCCGCTGAAACTATTCCAGAACCAGATGATTTATATGGAGTTGCTAAAACATTCGGCTCAATCGCCACGAGGGGCAAAAATGATGCGCTAAGAGCAGAGATTGGCACGTCCGTCTCGCGAAGAAATAATCGCCGAAATATGGGTATAGACTTAGGGGTTGACCCAAATCTAAATGAAGAAGAATTTACTCGCCAAGCGTATCAGAAATATCTAAAAGCATATCTTCGCTGCGTTAAAGGAGTAGACGATAACGTCGCTCGTTTAATTCAGACACTCAAAGACGCTGGGCAGTATGAAAACACCATTATCATCTATACCTCGGACCAAGGCATGATGCTCGGTGAGCACGACTTGCAGGACAAACGTTGGATATATGACGAATCGATCAGAATGCCGTTTATTGTTAAGCACCCAGATGCAGTTGCAGCAGGTGTGAAAAGCGATCTGTTGATCAATAACACTGACTTTGCACCTTTTATTTTAGATCTAGCGAATATCAATGCCCCCGAATACATGCACGGGAAAAGTTTTAAATCAGCCTTATTTGGCCAGCCACCAGAGCAATGGCGCACAGCAAGTTATTATCGCTACTGGACCCACAGAGCCTATCATGATGTTCCTGCTCACTTTGGCGTAAGAAGCAAAGATTACAAACTTGTCTTCTACTATGGCACGAATCATATGGCCCCCCCCTACCCCTTCTACGATAAAGCGTGGATCGCTAAAACGGGGCATGCAAACAACGCAATCGATACGCCAGTTGCGTGGGAGTTTTATGATCTAAAAAATGATCCGAAGGAACAAAACAACGTTTACCAAGACAGTCGTTATGCCAGCGTCATAAGCGCTTTAAAGTCAGAGTTACTTAAGCAACGAGCTAAGTACGGTGAAACAGACGAAAAATACCCCCGCATACAGAAAATCATCGATCAACACTGGAATGATTAACGCCTAACGAATTCAAAAGAAGCGGTTATTTCAGGAGGAAAAAGCAATAAAAAGCCTCGCGAGTGCGGGGCTTTGGATTCAAATGTATTTTATTTATAACGAGTCATCTTCACCCATTATTTTGTCATAGAGTTTGTCTGGTATACACGGAATTACTACTAGGAATAATCCAACAAGCAAGATCGCTAGCCATACAAAGAAAAACAGCATTGGTGATTCAGCCTTAACTATTTCAGATGCCCTAATACTTATTTGCTCGTTGATATATGAATAATGAGCATATTTAATAATACCTATACCAAGCAAAATATAAAAATATTGTTTCATTGAAGGCATGGTCTATTTGAGCCTGTAATTAATTTTGTGTAACTGCCTATCACAACATACTCTGTAAAATTCTGCGCAGCCTTGTACAGCTAATGCAAAGAGCATCGCGAGAGCACGTTTGCTTATTTGTTTTTATGAAAACAATGCATTAAAAAAATGCTCCACATAACGGCCCGCAATAATGAGCAATTCTACACGCCATCTTAATAAACAATATCAAAAACGTGTAATGTTTCAGTTGAATCCAAAACGTACATTTCATCATTACGTATTACGGGGGCTTTCAAACTTGTTCCTTTATCTAGACCAAGATTGAAATGCGTCAGGATTTTTTTTGTAGTCAAATCAAACGCCCAAATTACGCAACCTTCAGTATAGATATCAGATATATACATCACGTTTTTATAAATTTGCGCTAACCAAGGAACCGAGGCGACTACTGTATTTTTTTCAACAATGTCTAGTGTGACTTGCCCCGTAGACGTATTTAAACAGTTGAGATAAAGGGTTTTACCACCTGGCTCGTGCCTTCCAAACAGTGCATATAAATTGCCATCGGCATCATTAAGAATATAACGGTGGGAGCCTTGAAAAGCAGTTTCCCACAGTATTTTTCCGCTATCTAGATCGCAACAGGTGGCAATCACCTGTTGCATTTTTGATGTATCGCGTTTTTTCTGGTACTGAAAAAATATCACTTGATCATCAAAAACGTGATGCGAATTACGAATAAATTCGAACGGCTCTGTCGCTGAAATTTCTTTCTTTATTTCAAATGTATCCATCTCCCTAAAGTGCAGGGTTTTATGCTTAAAATCAGGAAAAGTAACGAGTGTGTTACCTCTGTATATCGGCATTCCCTTTTCTTCGGAAACAGACCAAACCAAAGTATCCTTATGATACAGACTATCAGTTCCTTCATGACCCTCAGCGCTTATTCGAATGTGCTTTTCTTCATCGACAATTAAAAAAAATTCGGAATTTTCGTCACAAACAGACTCAAAACCATCTCCGGTTAGCCTGAAAAGATTCGAATTTGATTTGACGTAAACTCTATTATTGTCACCCGCCTCAACCGTAATGTAAGGCTTTGGAGGAGCAGCTATTTTCTTTCCGCTATTGAATACCAATACACTTTCTTTTAAATACGCGACCTCGAACTTAGTAGCCACAACAGTATCGACATTTTCAAAAAATGCTTTTTTTAATAGTTCCATACTTACTACACCAAAACAAAAACATCTTCAAAATTATCAGAAATCAATTCACGAAGTTGCGCATTTCGCGTAAATCCGAACTTACTCAATATATTGGCTGAAAATGAAAGGTCATTAACCGCATTCAACAGGTTGCTCCTAAAATCAGGCTGCGACTTCGCCCCGTCAAATATCCATTGTATTTGTGACAAATCACCTACATTGTCTCTTGATAAATCTTTAATAAATTGCGTGTTAAAATCATAAGGGGGAACTTTTTTGACTGATTTAAATTCATAATATTTGGGAGCAAATCGGTCGGTTAATTCAATATGATCTTCCCCTAACTTTGTATGCAATATTAGCTGAGTTTAGCACTGATGATTTCACTTGTATAAGTTTCGACTAAAACTGACAGTCTCTTAAGCTGATGACTTGAGAGCTATCGTCTGTGAGTTGCGGTTCTGCTAGTCGTATTTGGTTATCAACATCTGCGAGCAAGGGGATGATTAGGCTTTTCGCTTCACGTAAATCTTTGGTGTTTAGTGATTGCTTAAATACAGCTTTCCCAATGATAGGGACTAGACGTTTTTGTACGCCTTTTCTGTGGGTGTAAATACCGGATTTTGGATGCTTGAAAGGAGAACTCATTATACTCATTTGTACCAACCTTTTGTACCAGTTGGCA
>OJFR01000356.1_pt1 | contig 15626 bp, 14 predicted proteins | sample 1594121 | NCBI WGS metagenome assembly OJFR01 (sample SAMN05416812, study PRJEB24817) | seawater metagenome | isolation source: Sea water | place: Canada:Atlantic | collected 2013-07 | reverse complement strand
TACACCTCTCTATTCGTCGGCAGCGTCAGATGTGTATAAGAGACAGGGATTGGGGTTTGTCCAGACATCTCATCACCATTATAATGTTTTTTTAAAACTTCTAAATCAAGTGTCTTTTGAATTACCAAATTGATGTCTCTTGCACTTTGGGCAAACATGATTGCCGGAAGTAAGAATAATATGAGGAGTAGCTTTTTCATTATTATATTGGTGCTAAAATATTGTTAGTTATTAAATTCCAATGAATTTTTAATAATCGAACAAATATAATAAGTTTAGTCAAATAGTTACGAAAAAAATGAAACTTTTGTTTTCATATATTTCTAACATGTTGTTTTAACTCAGGATAAAATTGTTCAAAATCTGTTTTTAATTCACTTTTGAATTCTAATAACAAATGATGTGCCACTTGCATATCGTTTTCAAAAGTTGTTCTTCGCGATAAACCCGTTAAAGTCCTTTGTATTCCTTCTATTGAGGCGTAATTGTAAAGCCAATCGTTCTTGCTCATATGATGAAATATAAAATTGGTTTTTGGGGTTAATAAGTCAATATTTTTATTTAAAATGGAATAAGTTTTTAAGCTAAATTCTTTCAATTCAAAAGGTGAATAATAATTAAAATTGCTTGCTAAAAAATAATCGTAAAAAACATCTATAACAACAGGCGTATATTTTCTCTGAAATTTTCTGATTAAATTTTTACTATTTTCTACTATGGGATGATTGTCGGTAAACGTATCAATTTCCCTATGCATTAAAATACCTTGTTGAATAGCTTCAGGATATTTTTTATATTGATTTCCTTTCACATCATCAGCAATAAAATTTCCAACAATTAATGCTTCATTTTGCTTTGAAAGTAGAAAATGTGCCAAATAATTCATTGATTTTTTCCTTTAATCTATAAAAATTACCATTAGTGTAATTTATCTTCGTTATTAACTCCATACTCTCTATTTTTGTTTCATTATTTAACTTATAAACTAAAAAAACATGAAATTTTTAATACCTATAGCGTTATTTTCAATATTTATAAGCAGTGTATTTGGTCAAGATAAATATTCGTTTTATATGGATTTGAACAAAATTAGTAACGATTTAATAGAAATTACTCTGGAAACTCCGTCAATTAAAGAGAGCAAAATAATTTATAACATGCCTAAAATTGTTCCAGGTACGTATCAAATTTATGATTTCGGACAATATGTGATGGATTTTCAGGCTTTTGATGCAAATGGAAAAAGTCTTTATGTAAATAGGTTGGATGATAACAGATGGGAAATTCATGATGCTGATAGGATGAAAAAAATAGCTTATTGGGTGGAAGATACTTGGGATGCAGATGTAGATGAATTGGTTTTTGAACCCGGAGGAACTAACATTGAAGAAAAAGAAAATGTGGTATTGAATAACCATGGCTTTTTTGGTTATTTCGATAACATGAAAAACTTAATTTATGAGTTAAACATTACCAGACCTACTGATTTTTTCGGATCTACAGGGTTAACTAATATAACTACTACAGGCAATACAGATAAGTTTACTATCGATAATTATATGGATTTGGTGGATTCACCAATTATGTATAATCAGCCGGATACAGTAACCTTTAAAATTGCAGAAACATCTATTTTAGTTTCTGTTTATTCTAAAAATAAGGTGGCTCCGGCAGAAGTTTTAGCCAAAGATATTAAAGGAATTTTAGAGGCTCAAAAAGAATATTTAGGTGGAAAATTACCTGTAGATAAATATGCTTTCATTATTTATCTTTATGAAGGAGTAAGTGGCTCTGGAGGAAGTGGAGCCTTGGAGCATTCTTATTCTTCATTTTATTATTTGCCAGAAATGGATCCTACAAGATTATCAGGTTTTTTGGTAGATGTAGCCGCGCATGAATTTTTTCATATAGTTACTCCTCTAAATATTCACTCAGAAGAAATTGGCAATTTTGATTACATTAACCCTAAAATGTCAAAACATTTATGGTTGTACGAAGGAGTTACAGAATATTTTGCTAATCATGTTCAGGTTTATCAAAACATGATAACTCCCGAAGCTTATTTTGATGTGTTAATGGATAAAATGGCTACGGCAGAAAGTTTTAAAGATGATTTACCGTTTACAAAAATGAGCTTAGGTGCATTAGATGCACATCAAGACCAATACATGAATGTGTATAACAAAGGAGCATTAATAGGTTTGTGTTTAGATGTTTTAATAAGAGAACAAACCAGTGGGAAAAAGGGCTTGAAAGATTTAATGTTAATGCTTTCGGAGGAATACGGAAAAGAAGTTTCATTTAAAGATGATGAGCTTTTTGATAAAATTGCGCAATTAATCTCTCCCGAATTACGTGCTTTCTTTGCTAATTATGTAGAAGGTTCCAAACCATTACCTTTTGAAGAAGTGTTGGCTAAAGTAGGTGTTGATTTTAAAACAGATGTTACTATTAAAGAAGTTGGTTTTGGTGGTGCAACTATTGGGTTTAATATGGAGACACAACGACTTTTTGTTATGGACGTTGCAGATTTAAATAAGTTTGGTAAAAAATTAAAGATTAAAATTAATGATGAAATTTTAGCTATTAATGGTAAAGAACTTACCTTAGATAATTTGGAAGATGTAATTATTGACTACCAAACGAATACTGAAGATGGTGAAAAAGTAGAAATTTTAGTAGAAAGAAAAGTGAAGGATAAAATAATTCCGGTTTTACTAAAAGCTAAAGCAATACAAACTGAAGCAACACAAGATTATTATATAGCTATTAATCCAAATGCTACCCAACAACAAGTACAGTTGAGAAAAACTTGGTTAGGACAATAAAAAACGATGAGTAAGTGAAATAATTTAGCTATTTCGCTTACTTTTATTGTCTAAATTAAAATTAAGTTGAGTTATTCCAGAACTAAAATATATTGGCTACTCCAGCTTTTTGGATGGGCTACCTATGTGAGTGTTGTTGGGTATTTCAATTTTCTTTCTAATAATGATTTGTCTGCTTCTTTTTGGTTGAGTTTAGGTTCTATTTTCCTGATTACACTCTTAATATCGCATTTGTTTAGGTGCATCATTATTATTAGAAATTTAATGGGTTTACCCGTAACGCAGCTCATTATACCTATTTTTTTTGGATCTTTACTACAAGCACTTGTTACTTACTTTTTAAAGCTGATTGTTATAGAAAAATTAATTGAAGGTAGAGCATTTTCTCTATCTTTAAATAGTTTAATAACAGGAGTTTTAAGTTGGTTTTTCATTTATTTGTTATGGTCGCTTGTTTATTTTCTGTTTCACTATGTAACCAATTATAAAAAGGAAGAAATTAAAAATTTAAAATGGCAAGCAGCTAAAAATGAAATTGAGCTGAACAGATTAATTTCTCAGTTAAATCCACATTTTGTTTTTAATTCGATGAATAGTATCAGAGCTTTAATTGATGAAAATCCTCTATTAGCAAAAAAAGCGGTAACAGAATTATCAAATGTGCTTAGAAACTCTTTGTTGATGGGAAAAAAGACCCTAGTTCCATTTTCTGAAGAGCTTAAAATGGTAGAAGATTATTTGAGTTTGGAAAAAATGCGTTTTGAAGAAAAGCTGACTATTAAATTAGCAATAAATGAAAACACCAAAAACTTTTTGGTGCCACCATTAATGATACAAACCTTAGTTGAGAATGCTATAAAACACGGTACTTCTAAACTTCCAAAAGGTGGGACGGTAGAAATAACAGCTTCAGTAGAAGCTGATAAGCTAAAAGTAATTATTTACAATAGTGGGCATTATGATGAGCAGGCTAGTTCAGAAACAGGTTTTGGATTAGCAAATACCAAACAACGCTTAGATTTACTTTATGGAAAAGAGGCTCTCTTTTCTATAAAAAATGAAGAAGAAAGAGTAAAAACGATGGTTCTTATTCCGAGTAAGTAGAAACCTTTAATGGTGTTAAACTAATTAATTCTCCAAAATCTTAAATTCCGAACGCCTGTTTTGCTGATGAGCAGCTTCTTTTTCTTGCTCAGTAGCCATTTTGTTTATTACCTCTTCTTTTACTAATGGTTGAGATTCTCCATAACCTTTAGCAATTAACCGAGAGCGGTCAATTCCTTTAGAGGTTAAATAATCTACGCACGATTGAGCTCTTTCTTGAGATAATTTTAGATTATATGCATCACCACCCCTCGAATCAGTATGGGCAGCCAATTCTACTTTCATCTTAGCATTTTTGTTAAGTAACTCAACTACTTTGTCTAATTCGTTATATGATGAAGACCTTAAACTAGCTTTGTTATAGTCATAAAAAATATTCATTAAGACTACTTTTTTACCTTTTTCAATTTTATCCAAACCAATGTTCTTTTCAATCTCTTGAAAAGCAGCAGTATCAGGAATATTGATGTTTTCAGAATAGAACAAGTATCCTTCTTTTTTTACACTAATTCCGTAATCATGTCCGGCAGGAAGAGAAACCATGTATTTCCCCGTTGCACTGTTTGATTCGTAAGAAGATACCATTTCATTTTTATCATTATCAAAAATTTCTATTAAAGCACTTAATGGTTTTTTTGTTTTGTTGTCAAAAACAATTCCTTTTAACAAAGTAAGTTTGGGGCGACTATTATTTTTAATTTCATCAAGAAAAACTATTTTATAAATGTCTCTTTTACCTTCACCACCTGTTTTTCCAGAAGTATAATACCCATGTTCGCCATTTGCGGTTAGTACAAAAGCAACATCATCACCGGCTGAATTTATAGGGTGTCCTAAATTTTGAGGGGTAGTCCATTTTTCTTTTTCTAAGGTACTTTTAAAAATATCATATCCGCCCATAGAATTGTTTCCATTAGAGCTGAAATAAAGCGTTCTTCCATCAGGATGAAGAAAAATAGCATCTTCATCAAATTCGGTATTTATTGGGCTGCCTAAGTTTATAGCATCACCCCAGTTACCTTCCTTGTCTTGTGAGCATCTGTAAATGTCTTTTCCACCTTTTCCTCCGGGTCTATCGCTAACAAAGAAAATAGTTTTTCCTGTATAATCGTAACTTGCTGATGTTTCTTGGTATTTAGATGTGATAGGTTTTGGCAGTTCAGTAGGCTCAGTCCATTTAGTACCTTTTTTCTCCGTAACATAAATATTCCCTATACCTTTTTGATTGTCTCTGTAAATAAAAAGTTTCTGTCCATCGATAGATAGCCCAACAGTAGCGTCATGGAATTCACTATTTACGGGTTTACCTAAATTAGTTGCTGTTTGCCAATTTCCATCATCACTTTTAGAGCTATAGTAAATATCTTCATAAAAATCATCAATCTGATTGTCTCGTCCGCCACCTTCTGTATCATTTCTTCTTGAAGTAAAAAATATTTCAGATTCATCAGCAGTAATAACCGGAACATATTCTTGATTTGATGAATTAATAGATTTTCCAACATTTATAATTTCTACATTTATAGGTGTTTTGATGAGTTTTTTGGCGTAAGTACATTCTTTAATTTTTTTATCGACATTGCTTAAAGCATCAGGTTTGGTATTAGATCCTTTTGTTTTTGCACTACGATAGAGTTTTATAGCTTCATCAAATTCATTTTCGCTATGTTTTATTTGAGCATTTAAATAAATAAAATAGCCATCTGGTTGAGCATCTAATTTAAAAACACTTTCTAATAGTTGTTTGGCTTTATGAATATTGTCCGTTTGAAAATAACAATCAGCAATTTTTCCATTTAATTCAGCATTATTTGGATTGAAATTTTGGGCTTTTTCAAAAGGTTCGATGGCTTTTGAAAACACACCATTAAAATAAGCCATATTGCCTTCGTTTAAGTCTGTTAAAGCTTGTTTGAAGCCATCTTTGTTATTGCTGAAATTCTTTTTGTCGAAATCAACATTTTGAGCCAATACTGACAAAAAAGTAATCATTGATAATAAGGTAGTTAAGAGTGTCTTTTTCATTTTGTAACTTAGTTTGTATAATAATTGGCTAAAATATAAAAAAATAGAGCAAAGTGAAATATAAAAATATTTTTATTTTAGTAGTCTATTTTTATAGTTGATGATTAAAAAACATTATTAAATGGGTGTTTAAGTTGGTTTGAGAGGTGTTTTATATTAACACTCTAACATTAATAGTAAGTAGTTGAAGAAAAAGTTTTAAGTTTGTAGTTGCTACTCCTGTTTCTTTTAATTTACAGATAGTTACGGAGTAGTAAGTAGTAATTTAATCACCTAATAAATATGCTTTTTTATTTATAAAGGATGTTTGTTACCTTTACACTTTTAAATATAAACAGATGAAAAAATTAGTGTATTCTCCAATAATAGTGTTGTTATTGTTTGTTGTGTCGTGTCAGTCGAATAAAAAATCGGATAGTTATTACGAGCAGATGAATAAAAAAGCTACAGCAGAGGAGTTGTTGCAACGAATTAATTTACCTATTGATAAAGTTGCTAAAAAAGAAAAGAAAAAGAATTTAATAGAGCAAGATGAAGATTTGTTGGTTTATAAATACGAATTAAGTGAATCAGACTTTTATGAATTGACTTATGTGTTTGACGAATTGGGTTGTTTTGAAGTAGGGTTAGATTTCCAAGTGAATAACAAGGAACAGTTTGGTATATTAAAAGAGGCATACACTAAACAGTTTAATGAGTCGAAAGATTTTAGGCTGGAAAATGATATTAATGGGTTAGCCAGATGGTTAAAAAATGATGAAAGTATTACCGTAGAATTAGATTATGCACTGCAAGAAGATGGCATTTTAGCATTAACCATTTTTGCAAATGAATAAATTTTCTTTAAGCATTTGAAAATAAAGAAAATTTGTTTACTTTTGCCGTCCTTTTTTTAAGAGGAATAACAATTATTTATAAACAAAAAACATTAAAAAAATGACTAAACGTTATGAAACTGTTTTCATTTTAACTCCCGTTTTATCTGTAGATCAGGTAAAGGAAACAGTAATAAACTTTAAAAAGTTTTTAAAAGATTCAGGTGCTAAGTTGATGCACGAAGAAGACTGGGGATTAAGAAAATTAGCTTACCCAATTCAAAAAAAATCAACAGGTTTTTACCATTTGTTTGAGTATGAAATAGAAGGAGAGGCTATTGCAAATATTGAAGTAGCTTTGAAGAGAGACGAAAAAGTAATGCGTTTTCTAACAGTAGCTTTAGATAAGCACGCTATTGCTTTCGTGGAATCAAGAAAAAACAGAAGTAAAAAAGCTGAACCAACAACAGCTGAATAATTAACTTTTAAAACAAAACATCATGTCAGAAAATTCATCAGAAATTAGATATTTAACTCCTCCAAACATTGAGTTAACCAAAGAAAAATATTGTAGATTTAAAAAACATAAAATCAAATACATTGACTATAAAGACGAAAAGTTTTTATTGCAATTTGTAAATGAGCAGGGAAAATTGCTTCCTAGAAGAATTACTGGAACTTCTTTAAAATATCAAAGAAAAGTTTCTCAAGCAGTAAAAAGAGCGAGACATTTAGCGTTAATGCCTTATGTAGCTGATATGCTTAAATAATTCAAACTAAGTTTAAACCTACAAACACTTTAGAAAAATGAAAATCATATTAAACGAAAATATAGAAAACTTAGGATTTAAGAATGATGTTGTTACTGTGAAAAACGGTTATGGCAGAAACTTCCTTATCCCTCAAGGAATGGCTAAAATAGCTACTCCATCTGCTTTAAAAGTTTTAGCAGAAAACCTGAAACAACAAGCAGTTAAAAACCAAAAAATTAAAGAAGAAGCAGAGAAAGCAGCAGACAAATTATCAAAAACTGTTTTGAAAATTGGTGCTAAAGCTGGAGAAAACGGAAAGATTTTTGGTTCTATCAATACGATACAAATTGCTGAAGCAGCAGAGAAAGCAGGCATTGTATTAGATAAAAAATTAATTAAATTGAAAGGCGATGCAATTAAAAACTTAGGAGCTTACGAAGCGGAAGTTAAATTGCATAAAGAAGTAGATGCAATAATTAAATTTGAAGTAGTTGAAGAATAAAAATTAATTACTATATTTGCAGCGAAATAAATAAGAATTGATAAAGAGGGGACAGGCGTCCCCTCTTTTATTTATCTAAAAATGATAACAGAAGAACAAATATTATCCTTGGTTACGCCAACACTTGAAGAAAAAAATGCCTTTATAGTAATGTTGGATATTAGACCCGGAAATAATATTTTATTGGAGGTAGATAGTTTAGAGGGTGTTAAAATTAGTGATTGTGTTGATATTAGTAGAGCAATAGAGCACAATTTAGATAGAGAAACAGAAGATTTCGAATTGCAAGTTTCTTCGCCGGGGTTAGACAAGCCTCTTAGAGTGAAACAGCAATATGATAAAAATATTGGAAGAGAACTGAAAATTACTACTAATGATGATGAGCAGCTAAAAGGTAAGCTTATAGAAGTAACAGATGAGTACATTACTATTGAAAAAGAAGTAAAAGAAAAAGTAGGGAAGAAAAAGAAAATTTCAATACAAAAAGAGCAAATAAATTTTAATAATATAAAAGAAACTAAAATAATAATTTCATTTAAATAAAAACAACCAACCATGGAAAGCGTAAACCTAATTGATTCATTTGAAGAGTTTAAAGAGTTTAAAGACATTGATAGAGTAACTCTAATGAATATACTAGAAAATGTTTTTAGAAGCACTATTAAAAAGAAATATGGTGATGACGATAACTTTGACTTTATTGTGAATGTTGATAAAGGAGATTTGGAAATTTGGAGAAACAGAGAGATTGTTCACGATGGTGAAGTAGAAGACGAAAATAAAGAAATTGCATACTCTGACGCTATTAAGATTGAACCTGATTTTGAAATTGGTGAAGAAGTTTCTGAAGAAGTTAAAATTGAAGACTTTGGAAGAAGGTTGGTATTATCGCTTAGACAAAATTTAATGTCTAAGTTAATGGAATTAGAAAAAGATAACATATACAAACAATATAAAGATAGAGTAGGAGAACTAATTACAGGTGAGGTTTACCAAATTTGGAAAAGAGAAATTTTAATTTTAGATGATCAAGACAATGAACTTATTTTGCCAAAGTCTGAGCAAATTCCTAGCGATAGATTTAAAAAAGGAGATAGCGTGAGAGCAGTTGTAGTTCGTGTAGATATGAAAAACAACAAACCTGCAATTATTCTCTCAAGAACTTCTCCATTATTCTTAGAAAGATTATTTGAATTAGAAGTTCCTGAAATTTTTGATGGATTAATTACCATTAAAAATATAGTTAGAGAACCGGGAGAAAGAGCAAAAGTAGCTGTAGAATCTTATGATGATAGAATTGATCCGGTAGGAGCTTGCGTAGGGATGAAAGGAGCAAGAATTCATGGAATTGTTAGAGAATTAAGAAATGAAAATATTGATGTAATTAATTATACTAATAACATTGAATTATACATTCAAAGAGCATTAAGTCCAGCAAAAACAACCTCTATTAAATTAGATAGAGAAACTAAAAAAGCTGAAGTGTTTTTAAAACCAGATCAAATATCTTTAGCTATTGGTAAAGGAGGTCATAACATTAAATTAGCCGGAAAATTAGTAGGCTTTGAAATAGATGTTTATAGAGATATTGATGATGATTCTGATGATGTTGCATTAGATGAATTTGCTGATGAAATAGAAGGATGGGTGTTGGAAGAACTTAAATCTATTGGGTGCGATACTGCAAGAAGCGTATTAGATTTATCGGTTGAAGAATTAGTTAAAAGAACAGATTTAGAAATAGAAACTGTAGAAGACGTTATGAGTATATTGAAAGAAGAGTTTGAAGATTAATTTTTTAAATTCCTCAGTATTTCATATATTAGTAGCACATTAAAATTATCGATTAAAATATAATCAATAATATTGTAAAAAAAGGATAAAAGTATGTCTAACGGATCACAAGTAAAACGATTAAGTAAAGTAGCAAAAGAATTTAACATTGGTATTCATACCATTGTTGAATTTTTAGAATCTAAAAATATTAAGATTGAAAGCAATCCTAATACAAAATTAGATGAAGGCGTTTATGCTGTTTTACTTGATGAATTTCAGCAAGATAAGAACACTAAAGAAGAATCCAAAAAGATAACAATAGGATCTGAAAAAGAAACAATTTCTATAAGACCAATTGAAAAAAAGGTTGAAGCAGAAGAAAAGGTTGAAGAAAAATCAGAAGAACCTGTTGTTAAAGAAGAATCTGCTCAGGAAGAAGAAACAAAAGGACCTAAAATTATATCTAAAATAGATTTAGATAGTATTAACTCTAAAACCAGACCTGATAAAAAAGCAAAAACTGCTGAAAAACAGGAAGAAAAGAAGGAGGAGCCTAAAAAAGAAGAAACTCCAAAAGCAGAAACTAAGGAGGAAAAGAAGAAAGAAGAACAACCTAAAAAAGAAGGCCCTCAAAGTATCGAAACGGTTTATGAAAAACTAAATGACATTAAGGTTCTGAGAACCATAGACCTTCCCGTTGAGAAAAAGTTTGAAAAAAGAAAACCGATAGCATCATCTAATAAAGAAAAAAATGTTGTTGATGATGATAAGTCAGGAAATAAATCTAAAAGAAAGAGACTTAGTAAAAAAGTTGATTTATCAGACGCTCCAAAAAAATTCGCTAAAAAAGGACAACAAAAAGGTGAAAGAGTAGAGAAAAAACAAGAATTAACAGAAAAACAAATTCAAGATCAGGTAAAAGAAACACTTGCTCGTTTGACAGGAGGGGGAAAAAGTAAATCTGTAAAACACAGAAAAGACAAAAGATTAGCGGCAAGTGAAGAAGCTCAGAAAAATGTTGAAAGAGAAGAAAAAGAAAAATCAATAATAAAAATTACTGAGTTTGTTACAGCAAATGAGCTGTCAAAATTAATGAATGTAAATGTTAATGAAGTAATTGGAGCATGTATGAGCTTAGGCTTGTTTGTTTCTATTAATCAACGTTTAGATGCAGAAACCATTTCTATTATTGCAGAAGAGTTTGGCTATTCTGTTCAATTTATTTCTGCTTCAGAAAACTTAGATTTTGAACAAGAAGAGGAAGATGATCCTAAAGATTTATTAGATAGAGCACCAATAGTTACAGTGATGGGTCACGTAGATCATGGTAAAACATCTTTATTGGATTATGTTAGAAAAGCGAATGTAATTGCCGGTGAAGCCGGAGGAATTACGCAACATATTGGAGCTTATTCGGTAACATTAGACAATGGTAAAAGAATAGCATTTTTAGATACTCCTGGTCACGAGGCATTTACCGCTATGCGTGCTCGTGGAGCCCAAGTAACAGATATTGCTATAATTGTTATTGCTGCAGATGATAATATAATGCCGCAAACAAAAGAGGCAATTAATCATGCTCAAGCTGCCGGAGTGCCTATTGTTTTTGCTTTCAATAAAATTGATAAAGAAGGAGCAAATGTTGATAGATTAAGGGAAGAACTTTCTGCTATGAATATTTTAGTAGAAGAATGGGGAGGAAAATATCAAACACAAGAGATATCAGCAAAATTTGGTACCAATGTAGAAGAATTATTGGAAAAAGTATTGCTAGAAGCAGAAATGTTAGAATTAAAAGCAAATCCGAATAAAAAAGGTAGAGGAACAGTTATAGAATCTGAATTGGATAAAGGGAAAGGTTATGTTTCTACTTTGCTAGTTCAATCTGGGACAATGAAAGTTGGAGATGTGTTATTAGCTGGGTGTTATAGTGGAAAAGTTAAGGCCATGTTTAATGAGCGTGGTACAAAAATTACAGAAGCAGGCCCATCAACTCCTGTATCCTTATTAGGATTAAACGGAGCTCCAAGTGCGGGTGATAAGTTTTATGTAATGGAAGATGAGAGAGAGGCTAGAAATATTGCTGAAAGAAGACTTCAGTTAGTAAGAGAGCAAGGAGCTAGAACCAATAAACACATTACTTTAGATGAGATAGGAAGAAGGTTGGCTATTGGAGACTTTAAAGAGCTTAATGTAATTATTAAAGGTGATGTGGATGGTTCTATTGAAGCATTATCTGATTCATTACAAAAATTATCTACCGACCAAATTGAAGTAAATATTATACATAAATCTGTAGGACAAATTTCTGAGTCAGATGTAATGTTGGCAGCGGCTTCTGATGCAATTATTATTGGTTTCCAAGTAAGACCGTCTGTAAATGCTAGAAAACTTGCTGAACAAGAACAAATAGATGTTAGGTTGTATTCGATTATTTATGATGCTATTGAAGAAATTAAAGATGCAATGGAAGGTATGTTAGCTCCTAAATTTGAGGAGAAAATTACCGGAACAGTTGAAATTAGAGAGATATTTAAAATCTCTAAAGTGGGAACAATTGCAGGGTGTATGGTTCAAGAAGGAAAAATTTATAGAACTAGTGATATTAGAGTTATTAGAGACGGAATTGTAGTTTATACAGGAAAATTAGGATCACTTAAACGATTTAAAGATGATGTTAAAGAAGTTGCCAAAGGGTATGAATGTGGATTGAACATTGATAAGTTTAATGATATAAAAGAAGGGGACATTGTTGAAGCTTATGAACAAGTTGAGGTAAAACAAAAAATATAGTTCCTCAAAAAGAAAAATATAATCCTGACTGGTTTTTTACTAGTCAGGATTTTTTTATCCCTATTTTTACAACTTTACTGATTAAAGTCAAATGAAAATACAACAATACCAAGGAAAAAAATTTTGTAAAAATGAAGCCATAATGGTTGGAGATAATTTGACAATTGAGGAAGGCTTACAGATTTATATCAATAAGAAAACTTTTTCTATTACTATGCGAACTCCTGGAGACGATGAAGATTTGGTTAGAGGGTTGTTATATGCCGAAGATATTTATAGAGGAAAACAAGTGCTTCCAGTCATTCTTGAAAAAGATGAAAAAAATGCTGTTTCTAAAGCTTTTGTTGAGATAGATGAAAATCAATTGGGCAATGGTTATAAAAATAGTAGGAATTTATTATCGGTAAGTTCCTGTGGAATTTGTGGGCGACAAGAACTACTAGAACTTTCCAGTGGTGAAAAAATTGAAAAACAAGAGCAAATTATTGCTATAAGAGATCTTTATACCATGTTTGACATTATGAAAAAAGGTCAACCTACATTTCATCAATCGGGAGGTTCTCATGCAGCAGCAGCATTTGCTAAAGATAGTACTTTACTCTCGTTAAAAGAAGACGTTGGCAGACACAATGCGGTAGATAAAGTTATTGGAAACCTTGTAGCCACGAATCAACTAAGACAGTCAAAATGTATGGTGGTAAGTGGAAGAATTTCTTATGAAATTGTTGCTAAAGCTTATGCAGCTAAAATTCCGGTACTGGGAGCAGTTTCGGCTCCATCAAGTTTAGCAGTTGATTTTGCTAAAGAATTAGGAATAACGCTTCTTGGCTTTTGCAGAGAAAATAAAGCAACATGTTACGCTCATCCACAAAGAATAAAAGAATAGAATTGTTTTTCTCTTCGTATTTTTGCTCAAAATATCTTTGACATTGACCAAGCCAATATCATATAAATTTTCCAAAAAAGAAAAACTGAAAAGCCAAAAAGAAATAGAATTGCTTTTTAAACAAGGAAAATCTATTAATCAGTTTCCTATAAGGTTAATTTATAAGGTCAAAACCGGAAAAAATAATGTTCCTATTAATTTTGGGGTTAGCGTTCCTAAGAAAAAAATTAAGCTAGCGGTTAATCGTAATTTAATTAAAAGAAGGGTTAGAGAAGCTTACAGATTAAATAATCATGATTTAAAAATTAAGCTGCTTGAAAATCAGAAAGAAATTAATATGATGATAATTTATAGTTCGGAACAAATTTTGTCATACAAAGAGATAGAAGAAAAAATAAAAGTAATTTTATCACGTTTAAGAGATGCCTTGTGAAGTGGATGTTAAGTAAAATAGTTGTTTTGCTAATAAGAGTTTACCAACTAAGTATTTCTCCATTTTTAGGAGCAAACTGTAGGTACTCACCCACTTGTTCGCAATACAGTCTCGAGGCAATTGAAAAGTATGGTCCTTTTAAGGGAACTTGGTTGGCAATAAAAAGAATTTCATCTTGCCACCCTTGGGGAGGACATGGACACGATCCTGTACCTTAAATAAATAAAGATTAAAGAAACAAATATGACACAAAAATTTAAAAAATACATTTTAATAGTAAGCATAACATTAGCAAGTGTCTTCTCGGTTGGTTTTGTAGATAGCTATTTTGAAGTTTCTAAAAATCTCGACATTTTTGCAACACTTTTTCGTGAATTAAATATTTACTATGTTGATGATACCGATCCGGGAGAGTTGATGAAAACCGGAATTGATGCTATGTTAGAATCGTTAGATCCTTACACTAACTATATTCCTGAATCTAATATTGAAGATTACAAGTTAATGACTACAGGGCAGTATGGTGGAATAGGAGCATTAATTCAACAGCATGGTGAGCATGTAGTTATTTCTGAACCTTATGAAGGATTTGGAGCTCATAAAGCGGGTTTGTGGGCAGGAGATAGATTGTTAAAAATTGACGGAAAAGATGTTACTGATAAATCAACTTCAGAAATTAGAGATTTACTTTTAGGACAACCGGGAACTACCTTAAATATTACAGTTGAAAGACCAGGAACGGAAGATCCAATTGAGAAAAAAGTGGTTAGAGAAGAAGTTAAAATTGACGATGTGCCCTATTACAAAATGTATTCAAATGATATAGGCTACATTAAGCTAAACGGATTTACTGAGTCTGCCGGTGCTGAAGTAAAAGCAGCTTTTACAAAATTAAAAGAGCAAAGTGCTAAGTCTTTAATTTTAGATTTAAGAGGAAATGGTGGAGGATTAATGAAAGAAGCCATAGATATTGTAAATTATTTTGTTCCTAAAGGTTCTGAAGTAGTTAGCACTAAAGGAAAAATTAGCGATTGGGATAAAGTATATAAAGCTACAGCAATGCCTATTGACACAGAAATTCCTATTGTAGTGTTGATAGATGAAATGTCCGCATCTGCTTCAGAAATTGTATCGGGAGCATTGCAAGACCATGATAGAGCTGTTATTATTGGAAATCGTTCGTTCGGAAAAGGATTGGTGCAACAAGTAAGACCATTGAGTTATAACTCAAAATTAAAAGTTACCGTTGCTAAATATTATACACCAAGTGGAAGATGTATTCAAAAATTAGATTATTCGCATAAAGATGAGGATGGAAAAGTAAATGCAATTCCGGATTCTTTAATAAGAGAGTTTAAAACTTTAAAAACGTATAGACCTGTTTTTGACGGAATGGGAATTGAACCCGATATTAAAGTAGAGAAAAAAGAAATTAGCGATATTGCTACTAGTTTGTATCTAAAAAATCATTTGTTTGATTATGCAACAGATTTTAGGTTAAAAAACAATGCAATTCCTGCTGTAGATGCGTTTACTATTTCTGATGAGGAGTATGAAAAGTTTGTTAAGTTTCTTGATGGTAAGGACTACGACTATACTACAGATAGTGAAGCTTTACTAGAGAAACTAGAAAAAGCTGCTAAAGCAGATAAATATTTTAAAAGTTTAGAAAGTGAATACAATGCTTTACTAAATAAATTAAAACATAATAA
>OJFR01000350.1_pt1 | contig 15798 bp, 5 predicted proteins | sample 1594121 | NCBI WGS metagenome assembly OJFR01 (sample SAMN05416812, study PRJEB24817) | seawater metagenome | isolation source: Sea water | place: Canada:Atlantic | collected 2013-07 | reverse complement strand
CGTCAGATGTGTATAAGAGACAGATCTATCAATTTTATAATATTTTAGTGAATAAATTTTGCTTGATGTTTTACATTTATGAGCATTTCAATTCGTTGTAAATTAAAAATACCCATCACTCGTGGATAGGAAATGTACATTTAAGTATTTTATGTACCAGGAAAATAATGATAGTAGAAAGTAGTGAATAATCATATTGAATTAATTATTCAATAATTGGGATGGTATTTATTAGTTAAGAACTCAGCAAGAGGAAATATTGGGGATCATTCGATTTATGAAAATGGAATAAATTTATTTTAATTAAGAGTGAATTTTCATTTTGAAAACAGTTTCTCCCGATTGGTTTCTATTTTTGCATTAGAAAAAATAAAACTTGTCTCAACGCAAAATTATCCATATCGACATGGACGCTTTCTACGCATCTGTAGAACAGCGCGACAATCCTGAACTCAGAGGGAAACCCCTTGCTGTCGGTGGTTCTGCCATGCGTGGAGTGGTGGCAGCAGCAAGTTATGAAGCTCGAAGGTATGGTGTTCGTTCAGCGATGCCTTCTATTACTGCGAAGCGGTTATGTCCTGATTTGATTTTTGTCAAACATCGTTTTGAGGTGTATAGAGAAGTGTCGAATCAGATTCGAGAAATTTTTGCAGAGTACACAGATTTGGTTGAACCACTTTCGTTGGACGAAGCATTTTTGGATGTGACGGAATTAAAAGAAGAAAATTTTAAACATTTGATCGACAAGTCTGGTGTACCATCAGCCACCATGATTGCCAATGAAATTAGAAAAAAGATTTTTGAAAAAACTAATTTGACCGCTTCGGCAGGAGTTTCGTTTAATAAATTTTTGGCAAAAGTTGCTTCCGATATTAATAAACCAAATGGAATAAAAGTGATCACACCACCTGAAGCCATTTTGTTTTTGGAAAATTTACCCGTTGAAAAATTCTTTGGAGTTGGAAAAGTGACTGCGAAACGAATGCACACGTTGCGAATTTTTACAGGCAAAGATTTAAAACAAAAATCAGAACTCGAACTGGTGCAACGATTTGGAAAAGCAGGGAGACATTATTATCGGATTGTTCGTGCAGAAGATAATCGAAAAGTTAACCCAAATCGAATTAGAAAATCCATCGGGGCAGAGCGTACTTTTTTTGATGATTTAAAAACCGAAAAAGGAATGCTGGAAAAGTTAATTCCCATTGCCGAAAAGGTTTTCGATTACATGAAAAAAGCAAAAAATTTTGGTCGAACAATTACGTTAAAAGCAAAAACACCAGAATTCCAATCGATTACTCGAAGCAAGACTTTTACTTCTGAACCAAAAGATCGAAAACTATTTTTATCTATAGTTTCAGATTTATTGAAAAATCATTTTCATGAATTTCAAGAAGTAAGATTATTGGGGGTTCAAGTTTCTAATTTGCAAAAAGATCAGAAAATGGTTGGAGGTATCCAATTAGAATTTGATTTTTGGGATTTGGAAAATGATGAAGAGGAGGAGTAGGGGAATGGTTTATTGATTAAACTATTTGACTGTTCAGAAAGACTCATCGTTGATAGTTCATTACTCATCACTAAAAAAAACGTTTTGAATAAGAAATTGATCATTTTTGATATCGATGGTACTCTATTATATTCGAATAAAATAGACAGTCAATGTTTTGCGGACACTTATGAGAAAGTTTATGAATCAAAATTTCCCACTATTGACTGGTCTAAATTCCCACATGTAACTGACGATACTATATTTAAAACCGCCATTCAAAATCACTTCCAACGGGAAGCAACGAATGAGGAAATGCATGATTTTCAAAATGAGTATGTAGCTTCCATTCAAATGAAAAGAGAGGAACAACCACATGAATTTAAAGAGGTTCCGGATGCTCGAAAAGCGATTGAACATTTATTAGGAAATGAAATTTATGAAGTAGGAATTGCAACTGGAGGTTGGCGACGGCCTGCTATGGTGAAATTAAATCATATTGGAATTCCTACAGCAAATCTGCATATGAGTTTTGCAGATGGAAATCCAACTCGAGAAGATATTATCAATGGTGTTTTTCAGCAAACCAATTCAAAAGAAATGACTTTTGAAAAGGTAGTATATATAGGGGATGCTACTTGGGATGTAAAGACTACTCGAAATATGAACCTTCCATTTATTGGAGTAAGAAGAGAAGGAGATTTTGATGTTTTGAAAAAAATAGGAGCACAAACAATTATTTCGGATTATAAAGATTTTGACCTATTTTTGTCAGCAATTGAATCATCTGAAACACCTAAATTTGTTTCGCAATAATTTTTTTAAAAAAGATTTTTAATTACTTGTATTTATATGAAACGTTAGTATCTTTGCATCGCTTTAGAAGAAAAGCATTCAAATTTATGATCGGCTAGCTCAGCTGGTAGAGCACTTGACTTTTAATCAAGGGGTCCCGGGTTCGAACCCCGGGCCGGTTACATTTTAGCAAAAAAGCTCAAAAACGTTATGTTTTTGGGCTTTTTTCATTTAGTGACGTTTTATATTTTGATTTCCTACTAAAGAAGTATGATATACCTTTTTATTGCTTATATGCTTTTTAAATATTCAATCATCTCTTCACCACTTTTCGCACCGCACTTCCATCTTCCGTTTTCACAAAAACAAAATAAACACCCGCAGTAAAATCTTTTAAACTTAAAGTCTCCACATACTCGCCAGTTACTTTTTTCCCAAAATCAACATCTAGCAACAATATTCCTCCAACATTATAAATTTGAATCGAAACTGAATTCATGTTTTCCAAAACATATTGTACTCGTATTTCATCATTAGTGACCGATGGGCTTACTTCGAGGTTCAAAGTATTTTTTGTGGGAGAAAAAACGCTGACTGGATTGGTCAAAACATTCACCAATTCATTCGTAATCACAGGTGCATTAAAATCAAAATAGATGGCAGCTTGATTTGTAATCTCAGTTCCAAAAGGTTGATTTGGTTTTCGATCAATATCAAAACTTATCCAACCGTTACTTGCAGGTTCATTGGTAGTACTATCGACTAACAAAATATTATTGAAAGTAAAAACCAACACATTCGAATCTTCAAATTGGACATCCAAATCATGACTTGCCGTAAATCCTCGAACCGTCGTAACATCTAAATGTTCTTCATCTAAAGTATCGCGAACTACTACGGTAAAGGCGGTATCAGTTCCTACGTTTTGAAAACGGATGGCATATTCCATTGTCACATCATCTTCATAAATAGCTCCGCCCCATTCTGAATCTCCAACAAAATTTCGTTTGTCATTTGGATCATAAGAAGCGGTAACTTCTTTTTTCCAAGCTATACTATTGTTTGCAGGAGTAACATCATTGACAACTGGGTCAACGTGAGCTTCGGAACAAAGTTCATAGCCAGGTACGGCTGTTAATGGCACAGGCATAAACCACATTATTTTTCTACATTCTCCTGAAGCCAAGTCATTTAAATTCCATGTAAAAGTATTGATCGCATCATCGTAGGTATAGCCTGAAGAAATCGTATCCCAATACGCTGGATAAATATATGGCCAAGGACTTTGGTCTGAAAAAATAGAATCATGCATAAAGGTTACAACAGCATCTTGCGTTGTAGCACTATTATTACAAATTTGCAAACAATTAAATTGATCAAATCCAGGTCGTGCATTTCCTGAGTTTTTTGTGATAGATAAATCATGAGGAGGCGCAACCACATAAAAATGATTATCACCTGAAATTGAACCATTCGTATTTAAAGTTACATCGTACGTACCTGGAGAAGGGCATTGTAAAGAATCTGCCGTGTTCCCTATATACTCAACGATATAACTTCCATCCTCTACAATAAACTCATAATAACCTGTCGCATCAGTCATCGTATAAATCCCAAGAGGATCTAATTTTATCATCACACATTCCACTCCTCCCATATTCACATCGTACGTGCAGGTATTATTAGGATCCAATAAAACATATCCGCCAATTACCACCTTGCAAGAAATATCCTCATCAACAAAAAAGTTTTCATGTCGACTACAATTGTTATCGGTATCAGTCACGGTGACAGAATACCAACCTTGTGCTAAATCTGTAACTGTATTCCCTTGCTCCCCATTACTCCATTCGACTAAGGTATTTGACAAAGTGGTGTTTGCTGTAGCAGTTCCATTTTCGAGATCACAACCTGCTGGAGTCGTTGATATATCTATCGCAAATCCAGCATAAGTGACTTGAATTAAATTTGAAACAGCGCATCCATTATCTAAATTTGTTACATCTAAATATAAGTCACCTTGCATACTTCCTGTAATAATTAAACTTGAATCGGTGGAAATTGGAGTGCCATTATATGACCAAAAATAACTAACATTCAAATTAGCAGGATCGAGAAATGGTCCAACTTCTTCCACAAAATTATTATTGCAATTCAACATCACCTCACTTGGCAAAGTAAAAACAGGAGCATCTATATCACTAGTGACTATATACGATTCTGAACTACTACATCCATTAATATCAGTCACTATCAAATCATATGCACCTGTTGCAATTACTGTTACTAAAACACTACTCGACACAACAAAACCATTTGTACTCCATTCAAAAATAGCAGGAGACGATACTATTGAATTCGATCCATCTAAAACAACCTCTGTGTTATTACAATCAATAACTGAACTTCCTTGCGGTTCGATAACTACTGTAGGTAAAATTGGATTTTCCATAACAAGACTATCTGTGGTAGTACAGCCTGTTAAATTATCGGTAACTTCTAGAACATAAATTCCCGCGGCATCCACAGTTGGATTTAAAATATCAGTTGCTGAAATAAAATTCCCATCTGTTGTCGTCCATGAGTAAGCAACATCTAAATTGGGAAAAAGAAAAGACGCATCCAATATATTCGGATTAGTTACTATACAATTCAAAATCATATTTTCGTTTACTAACAAGTAATTATTAAAATCATTAATCACTATTTCATCACTTCCTACGCAATTATTCACAACATCGTTTACAATCAAAACATAAGTTCCTGTTGAACTTACAGTTGGTTCAGCAGTATCTTCTCCTAAAGTAATAGAACCATCAACTGTCGTCCATGAATAAGAAAAATCGCTTCCAGTCGGAATACTATTCCCGATAATTACCATTTCCGAAACATCACAAGGAAAGAAAGTATCATCACCTAAATCGACTTGAAAAGTATTGGTATCCTCAACTACAATTGAATTCTCTTCAATACATCCCGAATTTAAGTCCGTAACGGCAAGGGTATAAGTTCCTGCAACAAATGCTTCAATAGAGGCTGTAGTTTCACCTGAATTCCACGCATAAAGCAATGAACCTCCAATAGATCCTGTAGAAGCAGAACCATCTAAAGTCACCGAACTATTATAACAATCAATATCTCCACTAGATGAAATTACTACTACAGGCTGTACAGCATTATTAATCACTATTACTAGTGCCTGAGTAAAACATCCATTTGCAGCATTTGTTACTTCTAGGATATACTCTCCTCCTGAAGAAACAGTTATATTCATTCCTGCTCCTATTATTGCCCCGCTAGCATCAATCCATTGATAAACAATATTAGTCCCAGTCGAAGAACCAATTGCTGATAAAACAACAGAAGGTGTATTGCAATCAAGATCATTTGACGCAGTTGCTGTAGCTGCAGGAATAGAATTATTCCCTGATACTGTTACTTGTTCAGTAGAGGAGATACAACTAGTCACTAGATCAATAACAAAAAAGTAATAAACACCTGGTTCACAAACTTGAGGAAATTGAGATGAGTCACTAAATCCATTTGGCCCTACCCAAGAGTATGCATAAGTACTTGTATTCGAAGTCCCTGTACCTCCTAAAGTCACACAACTAGTACTACAATCAATCACACCACCCAACCCTGGATCAGCAGTCGGAGGAGTTGTATCTTCAATAACAGTTACTGAGAATGAAGGAGAAACACATGTTACACCATCAACAGTTTGCTGAGCGAATACTATATAAACACCTCCACAACTTACCGAAATATTTGGAGCCGATGGAAAGTTTTGAACAAAACAAGGCCCTGACCAGACATATATGATACTAGGATCTGTATCTGTCACAATCGCACTAACTTGAACGGGAACTCCTGAACAATCAATCACATCCGTTACAGGAAAAATTCCTGTATTTGGATTTAATACTGTTAAGGTTAAAGTAACAGTACTATCACATCCGTGTACCGAAATAAAGTTTACGGGATAAATTCCTGTCTCTGTAAAAACATTTGTTCCAACATTAATAACCTCTCCCTCACAAATTGTTTCAAATAAAGACGTTTCGATGGCACCAACAAATACAATTGGAGTTCCTTGTGCAACGGAAAGTTCTGGATCAGTCAAATCAACATTCCCAGTCCCATCATCCATTCCAGCTATAGCGGAAATATAGTAAGTCGTCCCCGGAGTAATTCCAGGAGGAGCGACACTAAAAAAAGTATTTATCGGCATTTGATCGCCAAATATATTTCCCAAGATCGTCCCATTATTATCATGAATGACAGCTTTGATAATATCACCTGCGTCGAGGGTTTCATCTCCATTGTGAGGGATAGTTATACCATCTCCTTCACAGAGTGTGATTTCATCAAGGATCATTGTTCCTGCTGAGGAAGCGAGATCGAGATTGCTTTTTTTGGAAAAAAGTAAAAAGGGAAATGATAAGAGTAAAACGAAAATTGGTAAATACTTTTTCATATTTATTATGTTTTGTTTTTTTCAGGACTTAGCCGAGACTTAGTATATAACCTTGTCCCGGCTCTAGATTGAATAATTTTAAATGATATATTTTTGAATCGCTCCATTACATCTTCACCACTTTCTGCACCGCACTCCCCTCTTCCGTTTTTACAAAAACAAAATAAACCCCAGCCGTAAAATCTTTTAAACTCAAATTCTCCACATGTTCACCTGTTTCTTTTTTTCCAAAATCAACATCTTGCAACAACACTCCTCCAATATTATAAATCTGCATAGAAACAGAATTTGTATTTCCTATAATATAATGCACACGTATTTCGTCGGTAGTGACTGTTGGGGAAATTTCTACTTGTAGTGTATTTTTTGTTGGGGAAAAAACGCTTACCTCATTGGTGAAAATATCCACTAATTCATTCGTAATCACAGGCGCATTAAAATCAAAATAAATTGCAGCTTGATTCCTAATTTCCGTATTCAAAGGTAGGTTTGGTTTTAGATCAACATTAAAATTTAACCAACCATTACTGGCAGGTTCATTAGTCAAACTATCGACGAGCAAAATATTATTAAAAGTAAAAACCAACACATTGGAATCTTCAAATTGGACACTCATGTCATGACTTGCCGTAAAACCTCGGATCGTCGTCACGTCTAAATATTCGCTATCCAAAGTATCTCGAACCACCACAGTAAAGGCAGTATCATTCCCTACATTTTGAAAACGAATCGCATATTCCATTGGCACATTCTGATCATAAAACAGACCGCCCCATTGAGTTTCTCCAATAAAATTTCTTTTATCATTTGGATCATAAGAACCTGTAACCGCTTGAGTCCAAGTCAAACAATTATTCGCAGGATAGATATCTCCCATGATTGGATTTACCTTCGCCTCGGAGTAAATAATATCTCCAATCATTGCCGTGACAGGTACAGGCATCCACCACATTATTTTTCGGCACTCACCTGGAGCCATGTCATCTAAGTTCCAAGTAAAAGTATTGGTCGCCTCATCGTAGATAAAAGTGGAGGCAATTAAATTTCCATAGGCAGGCGAAATATTTGGCCAAGGCGTTTGATTAGAAAACAAATCATCATGCGTAAAAGTAACTATCGCATAAGCAGAATTATCTCCAAAATTGCAAACCTGTACACAATTAAATTGATTAAAACCAGGACGCGCAGCTCCCGTATTTTTTGAAATACATAAATCAAAATCAGGACGAACTACATAAAAGTGATTGTCTGACGAAATCAATCCATTTGTATTTAATGTCACATCATAAGTTCCTGGCATTGGGCATTGCAATTCAACTTCTGCACTTCCAACATACTCCACAGTATAACTTCCATCGTCCAACACAAACTCATAATAACCTGTTGCATCAGTCAATGTATAAATCCCTAAAGGGTCTAACTTCACCATCACACATTCTACTGGAGTCATACTTGCATCGTACGTGCACGTATTGTTAGGATCTTCAAGTACATAACCGCCTATCACAACTTTGCAAGAAATATCTTCATCAACAAAAAAGTTATCATGTCGACTACAATTATTATCAATATCAGTAACCGTCACCGAATACCAACCTTGAGCGAGTCCTGAAATAGAACCACCTTGTTCGCCAGTACTCCATTCTGTCAAACTATTGGGCAAACCAGAAGTTGTCGTCGCTGTCCCATCTTCCAAATCACAACCTGCTGGAGTGGTCGAAATATCAATTCCAAATCCGTCTGAAACGATTTCTATATTGCCCGTTTCTACACAACCAAAAGTACCGTCAGCAATAACTAACTCAAAAGTACCTTCCATATTCCCAGTAAAAATAACACTAGAATCCGTAGAGATTTCATTCCCATTCGAATCATTCCAAGAATAAAATGCATTTTGATTAGGTCCTAAAACTGGTCCAACTTCTTGTGTAAAATTATTATTACAATCCAACGTCACCGTATCTTCCAAAGTAAATAAGTTAACATAAGTCACCTCTGCTTCCGCAGCAGTTAAACAACCATTTTGATCAAAAATAAGAACTTGGTAATTGCCTGGTTCATTAACCGTAAAAGTAGCCGAACTTGAACCTGCTGGCACTCCATTAAGATTCCATTGAAAAGATAACGGCCCTGTTCCCAAAGGATGAGGAGAAGAATCACTTGCATCTAAAACAACTGAGTTACTGGCACAACCTAAATTCTGATTCCCTGGTATATTTAAAATTGGAATTGGAAAAAGAAAAGTATCCATCTGAATCGTTGTCATGCCTGAGCATCCAGTTGCAGCATCAGTAAAAGTCAAATCATAAATCGCGACCGAACTACTCACAATTGGATTCAACATATCTGCTCCTGTAAGAATAGTTCCATTCGTAGTTGTCCAAGCGTAGGTTAAATTTAAACTAGGTACTAGTAAAGTTGCTTCCAATTGATTTGGAACGGAAGTGTTACAATTGAGTGTCATATTTTCAGTAACACTCACTATTTCCTCAAAATCATAAACAACAATTTCGTCTGTTCCTGTACAACCAAGATTACTATCATCAACTTCTAAAATATATGTTCCAATTGAACTAATCGCAAGCGTTGCAGTATTTGCCCCTGCTACGATTGTTCCATCAGTAGTTGTCCATTGATAAGTAATACCTGCTCCAGAAGGAACATTATTTCCTACTATAACCATCTCCGAAAGATTACAATCAAAATAGGTATCATCTCCTAAGTCAAATGCTACTCCGCCATTTCCACTTACTATAACTTCATCAGTTGCAGTACATCCAGTTGTGATTTCTGTTACGATGAGCCAATAAGTACCTTCCGCATCAACCACAGGATTCAAAGTATTTGCTCCCGAAATAATATTGCCATCAAATGTATCCCATTGATAATCAAAATTAGGTCCTGAGCTGGACCCAGATGCATCTAAAGTTACCGTTGGATTACTACATCCCAATGTCATATCTGGTCCAGCATCAACTACCGGTATCATTATATTTGTAAAAACAGTAATCGAGGCACTAGAAGTACATCCATTATCAGTATTTGTAACAACTAATATATATTCACCAGGAGTAGTGACTGTTACAATTAGACTATTACTAATTAATATTGACCCTCCTACAGTCCAATCATAAACGATATTTGCTCCAATAGAAGAAGCTGAACCATTTAAAACAACTGAACTATTAATACAATCTAAATTTCCACTTGAAGTAACAATAGCAATCGGAGCATCCGCATTCATTTCTACATTAACAACAACTGAATTATTACACCCTGTTATTGTATTAGTTACTGTCAATATATAAGTTCCATCTTGACTGGTTAGTGCTTCAAAAGTAGTGGCAGAGAATCCAACCGCATTTCCATTAATCCCTTGCCAAGTGTAACTAAACTCACTCCCAGTAGAAGAACCTGCCGCTGATAAAGTTGTCTGACTAATATTACAAGTAAGAATACTGCTAGAACTTCCATCAGCCGTAGGGCTATCATTATATACAATTGGCGTTCCCGGAGCAACTGAAAGTTCAGGATCTGTCAAGTCAACATTTCCAGTTCCATCATCCATCCCCGCAATCGCTGATAAATAATAGGTCGTTCCGAAAACCATTCCTGGAAAAAAACCATACCCTTCCATTGCACTACCTTGTCCATCCAAAATATTTCCCAAGGTCGATCCACTATTATCATGAATCACAAATCGTAAAACATCTCCCGCATCAAGTACTTCATCTCCATTATGTTGAGGTGGAACTTGTCCACATGCAGACTGTGGATCAAGATTCATCGTTCCTGCTGAGGAAGCGAGTTCTGCATTATTATTAGAAAAAAGAAACAAAGGAATCAAAAAAAGGAATGCGAAAACAAGTAGTTGTTTATTCATGATTTAGGTTTTTTGTTTTTGTAATAATTAGTTGTGTCACGGTTTACACCGTGACACAACTTTGAGATAAACATGATTTTAGATTCTATATAACAATAAACTTCCGCACAATTATTTCTTCTCCTATTTTCATCTTTATAAAATAAGTTCCTGGAGGAAATTCCTGCACATTTATTTTTTGTTGGAAAAAACCTTTGGGTTGATTCGTATTTGGAAGAACTGTTTTCTCCAATTGACCAAAGGCATTAAAAATATCTACTTGAATCGAGGACGTGTTTTCTAGATTGATATTGACAAAAATATTTTCGTTCGTTGGGTTTGGATAAACTTGAATAAATGAAGTTTTTTCTTCTCCCTCAAAAACTAGACTTACATCAAAAACATTCTCTTCTTCATCGTAGGCAACTGCTTCTGTTCTGGAAGAATTAATTTCTAACATTTCACTTAAATCTCCTTTTTGTTTTGCTTTGAACTTTAGGAAAAATAAAGGTTCGTCATCATTGACATCTTTCCCTTCAGAAGTTGTCCATGCGACAGTCAATTTTCCACTTTCCAAAAATCGAGTCCCAATATTTTGTTCCGTCATCTTTTCCAAAACTCCTTTTTCAAAACCTAAGAAATTTAATTTCTCTTTATCAAAATCTAAAGTGAATTGATAAGCAACCATTTCTTTAAAATCTTTTGCTTGCATCGAAACGATGACTTCCTCCCCTACTCTAATCTCTTGATTATCAACACTTAAAGTTAAAAACCCACTTCTTTCCCGCGTTTCCGAATCTAATAAATTCCATGGTTGCACAGAGTTATTAACATCACCAAGCTTGATTCCAATCATATTATAAGTACGATCCGCATTTATATTATCAATGGTAAAAGATGTTGGAATTGAACTACTCCAAGGTTGAGTTGGATTTGGGAAAACATAATTCCCATCAACAATTTTCCAAGAAGGGTTATTTGGAAATTCCATGATATTTAAAAGTATCAAAGATCGAATCAATGCCATATCAAGAACAGTTATACCACCAGAATTATTCACATCTGCCGCTATTAATTTATAAGGCGAATCCAAATATTCTAATCCTAAAACATGCTTCCGAATTGCCACAATATCTTGCGTCGTCACCCCATTCCATGGGTTAGTATTTTTCTCAAAATCTAAACCAAAACTTTCATTTGGATTTAAAGCTTCGAATGAAAAAGCACCTGTAAGATCCGTCAACGTTGTTGCTGTCAAATCACCCGATAACAACACATTTACATCTTTTACGCCTTCTCCAAATTCTGTTTTTACCTCGCCCTCAATTTTATAAAAATGTTGGTCAATCGTGTTAACCACATCATTCGTTATAATCGGCTCATTGAAATCAAAATAGATCGCAGCTTGATTTGAGATTTCTGTTCCGACATCTTGGTTAGGTAATAAATCTATTTGGAATCCTACCCAACCTTGACTCGCTTCTTCATTCGTCAAACTATCTACCAAGTAGATATTCTCAAATCTAAAAATCAGCACATTCGTACCTTCATATTCTACCTGCATATCATGACTCGAAGTAAATCCTCGTAAGCTTGTCACATCTAAATGTGCATCATCCAATGTATCTCGAATCACAACAGTATAAGCAGTATCAGTTCCAATATTTTGAAAATGAATCAAGTAGTCCATCGTCGTATCTTCTTCATAAATAGCTCCACCAGAAAGTGTTTCTCCAACGTAATTTTGTTTGATATTAGGGTCAAGGGAAGCAGTCACCACTCCATCCCACTCAAGGTAATTATTAGTTGGATTTACATCAAAATCAACTGGACTTACTTCGGCGATCGAAGTAATATTTTGACCAACTTGAGCTGTGGTTGGTGTTTCCATAAACCATAAGATTCTCCTACATTCTCCTGGATCCAACTCTAACAATGCCCATGTAAATGTATTGTTATTTACATCATAAGTATAGCCTCCCGCAATAGTATTTAATGGTTCAATATTGGGTAAATTAGCTACTTGCCCAAACAAGTCATCGTGCGTAAAGGTTACCGTTGCATCTTGTGTAAGCTGTCCATAATTACAGACCTCTAAAAGATTAAATTGCTTCAGACCAGGAACTGCATTTCCATCTATTTTAGAGATACATAAATCTGTTTCCACTCTTTCTACAAAAAAATGATTGTCATCATCAGAGGTGCCATTAATGTTTAAACTAACTCCATAAATCCCAGGGGTTGGGCAAAGTAAACCATAAAAATCATTTGGAATATATTGCACCGTATAATCTCCATCATCCACAACAAATTCATAGTAACCATCCGAATCTGTAAAAGTGTAAATTTCTAATGGGTACAATTTTATCATAATTAATTCTAATCCTTCCATCGCGGGGTCATACGTGCACGTATTGTTAGGATCATGAACAACATAGCCACTTATCACTACTTTACAGGAGATATCTTCGTCTACAAAAAAGTTTTGATGTTTACTACAATTGTTATCTAAGTCAGTTATCGTTACTGAATACCAACCTTGAGCAAGTCCCGTAATTACGCTACCCTGTACACCATTGCTCCATTCGTAAAGCGGATTGGCAAGTCCTGAGCTAATCATTGCCGTTCCATCTGCGATATCGCAGGTGGCATCATTTGTAGTAATATCTACATCAAATCCATTATCAATTACTTCCACACTTGCCATAGAGGAACATCCGTTCACAAAATTAGTTACGGTAAGTTCATAGATTCCTTCATCACCTGAATTAACAGTAATGCTAAAATTATTCGAAAAAACGATTCCATTATAACTCCATTCAAATTCCAGAATAGAGCCATTATTGCTAATTGGAACTATTTCTTGAGTAAAATTATTCGCACAATTTAATCCATAAGTGTACATTGGAAAAACGACAAAAGGCTCGTTGGTATCATCATAGACTTCCACTTCAGTTGAATACACACAATTGTTCAATGTATTTATCAACTCCAAAGTATAAATTCCTGGTTGGGTAACAACAGCTGTTACATCAGTTGAAAAAATTGTCCCCCATGGTTTTCTCCATCTATAAGTTACAGGACTTAAAATGATTGAATTTCCAGCAGTCAATTCTACCTCAGTATAATCACAAGTCAAGTATTGGTTATTTACAAAATCAATAATTGGTGTTGACACAGGTACAGTATCAACGACTAGAACCTCATCCATAATTACACACCCCGAAACAGTATCCGTGAATGTAATGTTATAAGTTCCTAATTCATCGATTCTGGGTATTCGTTTATTTTCATTATTGACAATATTTCCATCAACTGTAGTCCAAGCATAAGTAAAATCAGGACTACTAAAAGCAATTGTTATTGCATTTAAATAAATGAAACCAAGCGAAGTACATTCTATTTGAAAAACAGAATCAACACTAAAAACATCTTCAAATAACATCACCGAAATAGAATCTGAATTGGAGCAATTATTAATTAGATCGGTCATGGTCAATTTATATTCACCAACTGAATTCACCAGAGGATTTGCAGTATTTGCTCCTGAAATAATATTCCCATTTGATGTCGTCCACAAGTAAGAATAATTAGGACTAATTGGAATATTTTGGCCTGTGAGAATTGCTTCACCGGTGTTACAATCTAAAAATTCTCCATCACCTAGTTCCAAGGTGGTGACGCCTGCTTCAAATACTTCAACCTCATCTTCTGAAGGGCAAATCGAAATATCCGAATCATTTATATACAAAGTATAAATCCCAGTTTGAGTAGCACTATAAGTTACGCCTGTTCCTACCACAGTTCCATTTTCATCTGACCAAGTGTAATTAGTAGTTGGACTAGCTGTTGAATTACTCGCATCTAAAACTACAGAAGAGTTACATTCAAGAAATCCATCAGGCCCCGCATCAGCATCTAAAGCATCTCCATATCCTGCGACAGCTCCTGAAACAACTTCCAAATAATAATCACACACAGCACCTGAAAATCCATCAAGCAATAAATAATGAACTTCACCTGGATCAAGATTAGTGAGGGAAAGTGTTTGACTGGTATTGGTATATAATTCAAAAATACAGTTGGAAACTGACTCCCAATTATATTCACAATTCTTAAATGCCATGGCTTGCAATGCTGGAGTTTGGTCAAAAGAATAACAAGTTTCTACATAAATATGAATATCAACATTAGTTGTAATTGGAATAAATCCAATCCAATCTGGATTTTGTAAAGTTCCACAAAAGTTAGGTGGTTGAGGGTTTGGAATAAAATTAAAGTTGTCAGTCGTACCGCAGTATTCATTTAGCAAACCTGATGATGGACAAACCGTAGGCGCAATATTACATAGTGACGTAGGAAGTTGAGTTTGTCCACATTGTGCTTGAGTTTCTTTCTGGAGAAATATAAAAAGGCTTAAAATGATAAAAAACGGTAAAGCTTTATTCATTACAGGAGGGTTTTCGTATTCGATATTGAATAAAGGGTAGACCTTTTTAGTATGTACTTTGCTGCCTTGAAATGTCAAATATTTTACAAAACAAAAAAGCTGAATCTTAACTTTGACGTTATTGATTCAGCTTTCAATTAATTTATCAACTAAAAATTCGGAAAAATTATTTATTAATCACAATTGCTTTTATAAGTTATTTTGCAAATTGCTTTAGTTATTTTATTAAGTTGTTTCATTACTTCTTGAGTTCCATTTTTGTAATTGATTTTCACTTTTCCATCTCTTAGCATGATTTGAAAATCTTCTACTTTTTCTCCATCAATATGATTCCATCTTTTGATATTCTTAGAAACAACAGAAGGCTCACCTAATTCTTGAATTAAAATTGATTCAATATCAACTGTCAAATCTTTTTCAAAAACAGATGTGTATCGGTAATTCTGATTCGAAGAAATTTTGGTTGTTCCTCCAAAGTCGCCACCATGATTATACTCACCATCTACTTTCATTCTTACTTTATGAGTATCCTGAGAAGCATAGGCTATCGTCGTTGGAGTTGGTGGTGTCGGAGGAGTTCGTGGTGTTTGACCAAAAAGTGATCCGTATGAAACTAAACAAACGATAAGAGAAATGATGACTTGGATATTGGAATTTAAATTTTTCATAGTTATTGATCTCTCTCTTATACACATCTCCGAGCCCACGAGACCGAGGCTGAT
>OJFR01000349.1_pt1 | contig 15893 bp, 27 predicted proteins | sample 1594121 | NCBI WGS metagenome assembly OJFR01 (sample SAMN05416812, study PRJEB24817) | seawater metagenome | isolation source: Sea water | place: Canada:Atlantic | collected 2013-07 | reverse complement strand
TAGATTTACCTGACGATATTTTCGGTATCGAGCCAAACGAACATGCAGTTTATCTAGCAGTTAAACAATATTTGGCTAATCAACGTCAAGGAACTCACTCTGCGAAGGAAAGAAATGCAGTTGCAGGTTCTACTAAAAAGATTAAGCGTCAGAAGGGTACGGGTACAGCTCGTGCAGGTGATATTAAATCTCCTATTTTCAGAGGTGGAGGTCGAGTTTTTGGACCAAGACCAAGAACTTACGGAATCAAATTGAATAAGAAAGTAGCTCGTTTAGCTCGTAAGTCAGCATTGACTTCAAAAGCACAAGCAGGTTCTATCATTGTTATCGAAGATATCAAATGGGATGCTCCAAAGACGAAAAACTTTACTGGAGTAATAAACAGTTTGGAATTAGCAGGGAAAAAATCAATTTTCGTAATTGCTGAAGACAACCAAAACGTTTACTTATCTAGCAGAAATGTTCAAAAAACTAAAGTATTGCGTGCACAAGATTTGAGCACATATGATGTGATGAATTCTGGTACTCTAGTTATTTCTGAAGGAGCTATTGAAAAGATTAAAGCAACTTTTGCAAATTAATTAGTTGATTGGTAATCTGTGTTTTCAAAACAGATGACTAACAACGAATAACAATATTCAAAATGGCAAAGAACATTATTATCAAACCAATTATTACAGAAAAAGCCGAGGCTTTATCTGAAAACTTGGGACAGTACAGCTTTATTGTTGACAAAAGGTCAAATAAAGTTCAAATCAGGAAGGCTGTTGAGAAGCAATTCAACGTATCAGTTGATTCTGTCAACACGATTAATATGCCTAAAAAATCTAAATCTAGAAATACACGTTCTGGGGTTGTTAAAGGAGCCGTTTCTGGCTACAAAAAAGCAATCATTACCCTTTCAGAAGGGGAGAACATTGATTTCTTTGGAGATATATAATTAGTTATTTGTAATACAAATAACCAACAATAAAAACTTTTTAGAAGATGCCAGTTAAAAAATATAATCCGATTACTCCAGGTCTTCGTCACCGTGTAGGTAATGATTACTCTATCTTAACGACAGATAAACCTGAAAAAAGTTTGATTACTCCTATTAAAAGAACAGGAGGAAGAAACAATTCAGGTAAAATGACCATGCGGAACAGAGGTGGAGGACATAAACGTCGCTACCGTGTCATCGATTTCAAAAGAAATAAAGATGAAATGTCAGCAACGGTTAAAACTATCGAGTACGACCCAAATAGAACTGCATTTATTGCATTAGTAGAATACCAAGATGGTGAGAAAAGATACATTCTTGCGCCAAATGGTTTGCAAGTAGGTGCTGAAATCAAATCTGGAAAAGGCGCTACTCCTGATATAGGAAATACACTTTTATTAAGTGAAATTCCATTAGGATCTACTATTCATGCTATTGAAATGCAACCTGGAAAAGGTGCTGCATTATCTAGAAGTGCAGGAACTTATGGTACACTTTCAAGTCGTGAAGGAAAATATGCGATTATCAAGTTGCCTTCAGGCGAGGTTCGAAGAATCTTATTAACTTGTAGAGCAACTATGGGTGTAACTTCTAATCCAGATCACGGTCTTCAAGTTTTAGGAAAAGCTGGAAGAAAGAGATGGTTAGGAAGGAGACCACGAGTTAGAGGGGTTGCGATGAATCCAGTTGATCACCCGATGGGTGGTGGTGAAGGTAAATCTTCAGGTGGACATCCACGATCTAGAACTGGAATTATGGCTAAAGGTCAAAAAACTAGAAATAGAAAAAAACACTCTGAGAAATTAATTATCTCTAAGAGAAAAAGTAAATAATAATTAATATTCTTAATTGATAAAGCGCTGATAATCAGTTTTTTACAATTAAAATTAACCATAATAATAATGGCTAGATCACTTAGAAAAGGACCGTACGTTTTTCACAAACTCTTGGTCAAATTAGCGAAAGCAAAGGACACCAAAAAGAAGACTGTTATCAAAACATGGTCACGTTCTTCTATGATTATCCCTACTATGGTAGGTGAAACCATCGCTGTTCATAATGGGAAAACTTTTGTTCCTGTATTTGTAACAGAAAATATGGTAGGTCATAAATTAGGTGAATTTTCTCCAACACGTAACTTCCGTGGTCACGCAGGACGAAAATAAAAGAAATAAGCATTTTTAATTCTGAATATGAACGCTGAATTTTGAAATAATCAAAATTCAAAATTCAAAATTCAAAATCATTATAATAATGGAAGCAGTAGCTAAACTCAAAAATTGTCCAATGTCTCCTCGTAAGATGCGATTAGTAGTGGATAACATTCGTGGTAAAAATGTGGAAGATGCTTTAAATATTTTAAAGTTCACCAAAAAAGAAGCTGCAACTTGGTTGGAAAAAGTAGTCGTATCTGCTATTTCTAACTGGGAAAATAAACACGAAGGTGCTGCAGATGCAGATGACCACAAGTTGTTTATCAAAACAGCATTTGTTGATGGTGGAACCATGTTAAAGCGTTTTCGACCAGCTCCTCATGGACGAGCTCACAGAATTCGTAAAAGAACAAACCACGTTACTATTATTGTTGAAAACCGTATTCCTACAGCTAAAGATCAAGAAGTTGTAAATACTACGGCTAACGACGAAGAAGAATAAAATTTTTAAACGATGATTGACGAATGGTTTCATTTTTCCTTCATCACTAATTTCTAAATATGGGTCAAAAGACAAATCCAATAGGTAATCGTTTAGGAATCATCAAAGGATGGGAATCTAGCTGGTACGGAGGAAAAAACTTTGCTGAAAAAGTAGTTGAAGATGAAAAAATCAGAAACTACCTTAACGCACGTATCAGAAAAGGCGGAATTGCTAAAATCGTTATTGAGCGATCTCTAAAACGAATTAGTGTTACAATTCACACGTCTCGTCCTGGTATCGTAATAGGGAAAGGTGGTTCTGAAGTTGATAGAGTAAGAGAAGAGTTGAAAAAATTGACATCTAAGGATGTTCAAATCAACATTATCGAAATTCGTCGACCTGAAACTAATGCTGCTGTAGTAGCTGAGAGTATTGCTAAACAATTAGAAGCTCGGATCAATTATAGAAGAGCATCTAAAATGTCTATCCAAGCGGCAATGCGTGGAGGTGCCCAAGGTATCAAAATTAGAGTGTCAGGAAGATTGAATGGAGCAGAGATGGCACGTTCTGAAGAATTTAAGCAAGGAAGAACTCCTCTGCATACTTTCAGAGCTGATATCGATTACTCTTTGAAAGAAGCGTTGACTGTGTACGGGAAAATTGGTGTAAAAGTATGGATTTGTAAAGGAGAGATCCTTGGAAAACCAGACTTATCTCCAAATGCCGGAGCAAGTAATGAGAAAGGTGGCCGTGGAGGTGACCGAAGAAGAGGCGGCGGAGGCCGTGGAGGTGATCGAAGAGGCGGCGGAGGCCGTGGAGGTGACCGAAGAGGTGGCGGCGGAGGTCGTGGAAGAGGTAACGACAATAGATAATAATTTTCTTTAGAAAACCAGGTTTCACCATCTGGTTTTCTAAAGGTTTCATAAAAAGATATTTTTTGAAAAAATATCTAAATTTCATTTTCCTTTTAATAGGAAAAAAGAAAAAATCTTGTACCTTTGCACAGCTTTTCAAAAAGCAGTATCAAAATGACAGATTTTTAGACCATTTAGCCACATATTGTGGTGGTTTTAGCAAAAAAATGTATTCACAATGTTACAACCGAAAAGAACAAAATATCGAAAGCAGCAGAAGGGTAGAAATAAAGGGCTTGCCTATAGAGGTAGTACCATTTCTTTCGGAACTTTTGGTTTGAAATCACTTGACGCAGGTCGTCTTACCAACCGTCAAATTGAATCAGCTCGTATCGCAATGACTCGTCATATGAAAAGAGAGGGGAATGTCTGGATTCGAGTTTTTCCAGACAAACCGATTACATCTAAACCTGCAGAGGTACGGATGGGTAAGGGAAAGGGAGCTCTAGATCACTATGTAGCTCAAGTTCAACCTGGACGAATCATGTTCGAATTAGATGGAGTTACTGAAGAAACAGCTACCCAAGCATTAAGATTAGCTGCTCAGAAATTACCTGTTATGACTAAGATCGTCAAACGTAGAGATTACGTTGGATAAAAATTAATAAAAAAAATTGCTCGATAATGGCAACTAAGAAGTATCAAGAAGTGCAGGAAATTAATGACAACGACTTGAAAGAGACGTTGACAGAAACAGAAACTGCTTATCAGAAATTAACATTTGATCATGCGATCAGAGGATTAGATAATCCTTTAGAGTTAAGAGACTTGCGAAGAGATGTAGCTCGGTTAAAGACTGAGATTAGAAGAAGAGAAGTTGCTGCAATGACTCCTGAACAATTGGCAAAAAGATCAAAAATTCGTGCAAGAAGAAAGAATAAATAATATCATGACTGAAATTGCAAAAAAACCATCCAAAAAGACACGAATCGGTGTTGTGTCTAGTAATAAAATGGAAAAAACCATTACAGTTCAGGTTGAGCGTCGATTACGTCACCCCATTTATGGGAAGTATGTGAAAAAAACTAAAAAGTTTATGGCACATGACGAAAAGAACGATTGCAACATCGGAGATACTGTTAAAATTATGGAATCTCGTCCGTTGAGTGCGAAAAAGAGATGGCGTTTGGTTGAGGTTATAGAAAGAGCTAAGTAATATTATTGTTCCAAATAGATGGAACTGATTACTTGAGAGATGGAATGTGAAGATTATCTTTAAATAATCACTATTCCATTTTTCCAATTTTTAGCAAAACATTAGATAGTACCGAATTCAAATTTGGTAGAACTTAAATAATACTAAAATGATTCAACAAGAGTCTAGATTAAAAGTGGCTGACAATAGTGGTGCAAAAGAAGTTTTGTGTATCCGTGTATTGGGTGGATCTGGTCGTCGCTACGCATCTATTGGAGACAAAATCGTAGTAACGGTTAAAGATGCTTCACCAGGTGGTGTTAAAAAAGGTACAGTTTCTAAGGCTGTTGTGGTCCGTACCAGAAAAGAAATTCGTCGTAAAGATGGTTCTTATATTAGATTTGATGACAATGCTGTTGTTTTATTGAATCCAAGTGACGAACCAAGAGGTACACGTATCTTTGGCCCTGTTGCACGTGAATTGCGTGATAAGGATTATATGAGGATCATTTCATTGGCTCCTGAGGTTTTATAAGATTTAAAAATTAGTTGCAATCATGGCAAATAACAAAGCAAATCAAAAGCGTTTCGCTCCTAAAATTCATATTAAGAAAGGTGACAAAGTAATAGTTATCTCTGGAGCAAGCAAAGGCAGTACTGTACGTGAAGTAATGGAAGTTCTTCCAAAAAAATACCGTGCAATTGTAGATGGAGTTAATATCGCTAAAAAGCATAATAAACCCACACAAGATAACCCTGGAGGAATTCAGGAAAAACCAATGCCTATACATATTTCTAACTTGATGTTAGTTGATCCTAAAACAGGAGATGCAACTCGAATTGGAAGAAAAGAGGTAGATGGTAAATTGGTAAGATATTCTAAAAAATCTGGCGAAATAATTAAGTAATGAGCTACAGTCCAAGACTTAAAGACAAATATCGGAACGAAATCGTATCTGCTTTAATGGAGAAATTCCAATACAGTACGGTTATGCAAGTACCTAAGATAGTAAAGGTATGTTTGAATCAAGGTGTCGGGATGGCATCTCAAGATAAAAAATTGGTAGACAATGCATTGAAAGAAATGACAATGATTGCTGGTCAAAAAGCAGTTCCAACAAAAGCAAGAAAATCAATTTCGAACTTTAAATTGAGAGACGGAATGGTGATTGGTTCAAGAGTTACTCTTCGAAACGATCAAATGTTCGAATTCTTAGATCGATTGATTACTGTAGCTTTACCACGTGTACGAGATTTCCGAGGAATTAATGATAAGAGTTTTGACGGAAGAGGAAATTACACAATGGGTGTTACTGAACAAATCATTTTCCCAGAGATTGATTTGGATAAAGTAAGTAAGATCACAGGGATGGACATCACAATCGTAACAACTGCTAACACTGATGCAGAAGCATTAGAATTATTGAAGTTGGTCGGGATGCCGTTCAAAAATCAAAGAAATTAATTAATAGATAATTAAAAGGGACATCAAGAATATCACTTGAGTCTTTTTTTTGACTCTAAAAATCTCAATAATAATGGCTAGAAAATCATTAATTGCAAGAGAAAGAAAAAGAGAGCGTCTTGTAGCTAAGTATGCAGATTTGCGAGCACAGTTGAAGAAAGAAGGGAAATGGGAAGAGCTTGACAAATTGCCACGTAATGGTGCAAAAGTAAGATTGCACAACCGGTGTAAGTTAACTGGTCGTCCGAAAGGATACATGCGTATGTTTGGAATTAATCGTGTAACATTTAGAAAGATGGCACTTGAGGGTAAAATCCCAGGTATCACCAAAGCTAGTTGGTAATAATTTTTTAAAATTTATATAATGGCTGTAACAGATCCAATAGCAGATTACTTAACCCGTGTTCGAAATGCTCAACAAGCAGGACACAGGGTGGTAGAGATCCCTTCTTCAAGAATGAAGAAGAGTATTACTGAAATCCTCTACGACCAAGGATACATCCTCAAATACAAATTTGATGATGCTGCAGGTAAGCAAGGTATTATTAGTATCGCACTTAAGTACGATCCTATTTCTAAGCAACCTGTCATCCGAAAGTTGGGAAGAATCAGTAAATCAGGTTTGCGTCAATACGCAAAAGCAACTGAAATTCCTCGTATCATTAATGGCTTGGGAATCGCAATTGTCTCTACTTCTAGAGGAGTAATGACAAATAAGAAAGCGAAGACAGAGAATGTAGGAGGTGAGTTAATCTGTTATGTTTACTAATTGAAAAAACATTTAAGTAATGTCTAGAATAGGAAAAGCACCAATTTCACTTCCTGCAAAGGTTGAAGTTTCTGTGAATAACAGTAACGTGGTTAGCGTAAGCGGACCTCTTGGGAAATTGACGCAACAAATTGACCCGGACTTGAAACTAGCGATTGAGGATGGAACCTTGACCCTTTCTCGTCCAACTGATCAAAAACGTCATAGATCTGTACATGGTTTATACCGTTCTTTAATCTCTAACATGGTAGAAGGTGTTTCTGCTGGGTTTACTAAAGAAATGGAATTAGTTGGGGTAGGATATCGTGCTGATAACCAAGGTCAATTGTTGACTATGAGTTTAGGTTACTCTCACCCAGTTATGTTTGCACTTCCTGAGGAAGTAAAAATTGAAACTGTTTCAGAGAAAGGAAAACCACCAACCATTAAATTATCAAGTGCTGATAAGCAATTGCTTGGTCAAGTTGCTGCTAAAATCAGAGCCTTCAGAAGTCCTGAACCTTATAAAGGAAAAGGTATTCGATTTAAAGGTGAAGAAGTTAGAAGAAAAGCAGGTAAAACTGCAGCTAAGTAATTTTAATATTTTTAATAAGAAAATTCGATTCATGGCTGCTCTATTTTTTAGAATCCATGAGTACAAAATAAATTTTCAAAATGGCTTTAACGAAAGAACAAAGTAGAAAAAGAATTCATCAGAGAATTCGTAAAAAAATTAACGGCACAGCTGAGAAACCAAGATTAGCAGTTTACAGAAGTAATAAAGCAATCTATGCTCAACTAATTGACGATGTAAATGCAACTACACTTGCTGCAGCATCTTCAAAAGAATGCGGAGCATCTGGTGCTAAAGTAGAACAAGCAAAAGCTGTTGGGAAATTGATCGCTGAAAAAGCAAGTTCTAACAATATTAGTGCTGTAGTTTTTGATAGAGGAGGATATTTATATCATGGTCGAGTGAAAGCATTAGCAGAAGGAGCTCGTGAAGCTGGATTAGCCTTTTAATTTTTGTAGAAAAAAATAAAAATCAGGTTGACGATTTTGTATAAAATCAAAACCTAAAATCACTCATTATAATGGCAAGAAATAACGATAAAAGAATCAAGCCTGCTGACTCAGAATTAAAAGAAAAGTTAGTTAATCTTAACCGTGTAGCAAAAGTTACTAAAGGTGGACGAACTTTCAGCTTTGCAGCTATCGTAGTTGTAGGTGATGGAAAAGGTACTGTTGGGCATGGATTAGGGAAAGCACGAGATGTATCTGAGTCTATTGCAAAAGCAGTTGATGATGCCAAGAAAAATTTGATTAAAGTGCCAATTTACAAAGGAACCATTCCTCACGAACAGAAAGGAAAATATGGTGCTGGTAAGGTTTTAATCAAACCAGCTTCTGATGGTACGGGAGTAATTGCAGGTGGAGCAATGCGTGCAGTTTTAGAAATTGCAGGAGTTCACAACGTATTAGCTAAGTCTCAAGGATCTTCAAATCCTCACAACGTTGTTAAAGCAACTATCGACGCATTGGCTAAATTAAGAAGTCCAATGTCTGTTGCAAAGACGCGTAATATCAGCATGGAAAAATTATTCAACGGATAAATTGATTTAGGATTTATTAATTTGGATTTACAATTTTGTAATCCATAGTTTCTAATCCAAAATCTATAATTATAAAATTATGGCAAAGATTAAAGTTACTCAAGTAAAAAGTGTCATCGACCGTAGCAAGCGTCAGAAAGCAACAATGGTAGCATTGGGACTTCGGAAAATGAATCGGTCAGTTGTACATGAAGCTACTCCTCAAATTTTAGGGATGGTTGCTAAAATAAACCACTTGGTGAAAGTGGAACAAATGTAAATTATTAACGTAATTATTTCTTGTAAAAAAGTTTTGAATTCTTTTTTAAGAATTGAATTCAATGTCAAAAATAAAAATCATGGAATTACACAACCTCAAACCCGCTGCAGGTTCAGTCAAAAAAGGAAAGAGAATAGCTCGTGGACAAGGTTCAGGTCATGGTGGTACAAGTACACGTGGTCACAAAGGTGCAAAGTCTCGTTCAGGTTACAAAAGCAAACGTAATTTTGAAGGTGGACAGATGCCATTGCAGATGCGTCTTCCAAAGAGAGGATTTAAAAATCCTAATCGAGTAGAAACCGTGCCATTAAACTTAAGCCGATTACAAGCTATTTCTGAAAAACACAACTTGGATACTATTAACATGGAAACATTAGTAGCAAGTGGTATTGTCCGAAAAAATGACCGAGTTAAAATTTTAGGCAGGGGGGAATTGAAAGCTAAGCTTTCTATTAATGTACATGCCATTTCTGATGCTGCAAAAACTGCAATTGAAGGAGCTGGTGGAAGTGTTAATCTTGTTTAAAAAAATTTAATGAAAAAATTAATTACTACTCTACAGAACATTTGGAAAATTAAAGATTTAAGGGATCGAATCATGTTCACCCTATTAATTTTAGCTGTATACCGATTTGGTTGCTTCGTGGTTTTACCAGGAGTTGATGCAGGAAAATTAGCTGCAGCTACTCAATCAGGAGGTGGCGGTCTTTTAGATTTAATTAATGCTTTCTCAGGTGGTGCCTTTTTAGGTGCGGCTGTTTTTGCATTAGGGATCATGCCTTACATTACAGCATCGATTATTATTCAATTATTAGGATTTGCTGTTCCTTATTTTCAACGTTTACAACAAAGAGAAGGGGAGTCTGGTAGAAAGAAAATTACTCAAATTACACGATGGTTAACTGTCGCAATTTGTTTAGTTCAAGGTAGTGGTTATTTATCATACTTAGATGCTCAAGGCGCTATTGCAGTTGCTATGCAGAATCAAAAGACATTATTTTATTTCGCTAACTTAATCATCTTGACTACAGGTACTGTATTTGCGATGTGGTTAGGTGAGAAAATTACAGATAAAGGAATTGGTAATGGTATTTCACTTTTGATTACAATTGGAATTATCGCAACACTTCCTGGTGCTTTAGCATTCGAAATTACAAGTCAATTTAACAATAACAGAATTGTAATGTTGATTTTAGAATTTGCTGCATTATTTGGAGTTGTGGTAGCTACAGTACTAATCGTTCAAGGTGTACGACGAATTCCTATTCAGTTTGCTAAGCGTATGGTTGGAAGAAGTTCTAACGCAATGCCTGCTACTGGAAACAGGGATTACATTCCATTGAAAGTAAATGCAGCAGGTGTAATGCCGATCATTTTTGCTCAAGCATTAATGTTCTTGCCAGCAGCTCTTGGTAACTATGCTTCGCCAGATGGTGGAGGATCAAGTTTCTTAAGCAGCTTATCTGATTTTACTTCATGGTCATATAATATCATCTACTTCTTTTTAGTAGTTATTTTCACATACGTTTATACTGCATTATTAGTAAACCCTACTCAATATGCAGAGTATTTGAAAAGACAAAACGCATTTATTCCAGGTATCAAACCAGGGAAAAATACAGCTGATTTTATCGATTCAGTAACATCAAGAATTACTTTGCCAGGATCTATTTTCTTAGGTTTGATTTCTATTCTTCCTGCAGTCGCTGCAAATGTTTTAGGAATTAACATTGGATTCGCAATGTTCTTTGGTGGAACATCATTATTGATCTTAGTTGCAGTTGTTTTGGATACATTACAACAAATCGATAGTCACTTATTGATGCGTAAATATGATGGACTAGTGAAATCAGGAAGAGGTCAAGGAAGAAGTAGAATTCAAGGAATTGGAGCAAGTATGTAATTTCTCAAAAAGTAGGAATTCAATATTATTCTCCTTTTTGATTGATTTATTAAAAACGGTAAATACGAATCTTACATTTTGAAAAAGAAGCCAATATATAAAACTGACGAAGAGGTAGAGTTAATTAGAGAAAGTTGTTTGTTAGTTTGTAAAGCTTTAGCTCATGTAGCCAGCGTCATTCGACCAGGTGTAAAAGGAGCTAAAATAGATCGAGAAGCAGAAGAGCTTATTCGTGATCATGGTGCAGTTCCGGGATTTAAAGGTCTTTATGGTTTTCCAGCCACACTTTGTATTTCTATAAATGAAGGTGTAGTTCACGGAGTTCCTTCAGACTATGAATTTAAAGATGGAGACATTGTTTCTGTTGATTGTGGAACTTACATGAATGAATTTTATGGTGATGCAGCTTATACATTTGCACTTGGAGATGTAAAAGAGGAAACCATGGAATTACTTAGAGTAACTAAAACAGCTTTGTACAAAGGTATAGAGCAAGCGGTTGTCGGAAAAAGGATAGGAGATATTAGTTACGCAATCCAAAACTATTGTGAAAGACCATTTAATTATGGTGTAGTTAGAGAATTGGTTGGACATGGATTAGGGAAACAATTGCACGAAGCACCAGAGGTTCCTAATTTTGGAAAAAGAGGAAGAGGGCCAGTATTAAGAAATGGATTAGTTATCGCAATTGAACCAATGATTAATTTGGGAAAAAGAGAAGTTCGGCAATCATCTGATGGTCATACCATAATTACTAAGGATATGACTCCGTCAGCACATTACGAACACACAATAGTAGTAAGAAAGGAAAAAGCAGATATTTTATCGAATCATAGTAAAGTGGAAGAGAATATTAAAAATAACTCAGAAGTTAGGGAAATTTCGATAAAAAGTTAGATATTTGCACTCCGAAAAATAAAACATGGCAAAACAGGATTTAATAAAACAAGATGGTATCATTGAAGAAGCATTGTCAAACGCAATGTTTCGAGTACGTTTGGAGAATGACCATCAAATTGTAGCAACTATTTCAGGCAAAATGAGAATGAATTATATTCGAATTTTACCAGGAGATAAAGTTGCCGTAGAAATGTCTCCATACGATTTATCAAGAGGTAGAATAACTTACCGATACAAATAATAACATTGTTATTTTCTAAAAGTAACAACTAAAAGAAATATCATGAAAGTAAGAGCTTCCGTAAAAAAACGATCAGTAGATTGTAAGATCGTTAGAAGAAAAGGAAAATTGTACGTAATCAACAAAAAGAATCCTCGGTTCAAGCAACGTCAAGGATAATTTTAAGTAAATAATTTTGCCCCAATTGGGGACGAATACATAATCAAAATAATATGGCTCGTATTGCAGGTAATGATTTACCACGTAACAAAAGAGGAATTATCGGTTTAACCTATGTTTATGGGATCGGATCAACTTTAGCAAGAGAAATTTTGGATAAAGTAGGTGTTGATGAGCATACTAAGATTGGCGATTGGACTGATGATAATATCCGTGAAATTTCTAAACTTATCCAAGACGAATATCAAGTAGAAGGTCAATTAAGATCTGAAGTTCAAACTAACATCAAACGATTGATGGATATTGGATGCTACAGAGGATTACGTCACAGAAAGGGATTACCATTGAGAGGTCAACGTACGCAAACTAATGCACGTACTCGAAAAGGTAAGAAGAAAACTGTTGCAGGTAAGAAAAAAGTTACTAAATAATATATTGATCATTGTTGCCAGTTGTTTGTTTTATTTTAGACTTACAACTTCTCAACTAACAACGACATTTCAAAATGGCGAAAGGAAAAGTAGTTAAAAAAAGAAAAGTTAAAGTTGAAGCTGAAGGCCAAGTGCACATTCAAGCTACCTTCAATAACATCATTATTTCTTTGACAAATAAGGCTGGACAAGTTATTTCTTGGGGATCTGCTGGTAAAGCTGGCTTTAGAGGTTCTAAGAAAAATACACCTTATGCTGCGCAAGTAGCTGCTACCGATGCTGCAAAAGTAGCATATGAAGCAGGAATGCGTCATGCAATTGTATATGTAAAAGGACCTGGTTCTGGAAGAGAATCTGCTATCCGTGCAGTTGATAATGTTGGAATCAAAGTATCTAAAATAAAAGATATGACTCCAATTCCTCACAACGGTTGTCGTCCACCTAAACGTAGAAGAGTTTAATCCCTTTTGGGACTAATTTTTATTCCAATAGGAAATTAAATATCCATAGAAAATCATAATTAGAAATGGCAAGATATACTGGACCCACTTCAAAAAAAGCTAGAGCATTAGGAGAACCAATTTTTGGTTTTGACAAAGCTTTTGAAAAAAAGAAATATGCTCCGGGACAGCACGGTAATTCTCGAAAGAGAAAACAAAAATCGGACTATGCTAACCAATTAATGGAAAAGCAAAAAGCTAAATACACTTATGGTGTATTGGAGCGTCAATTCCGAAACTTGTTTGAGAAATCAACTCGTAAGAAAGGAGTTACTGGTGAAGTTTTACTTCAATTCTTAGAAGCTCGTTTAGACAATGTTGTTTTTAGAATGGGAATTGCACCTACTCGAAGAGCAGCTCGTCAATTAGTTTCTCATAAGCATATTGTAATTAACGGTATCGTTAATAACATACCTTCAACTCAATTATATCCAGGAGATGTAATTTCTGTTAGAGGAAAATCTCAAGGATTGCTTGTGGTTGAAGAAAGCATCAATGCAAATAAAAATGAATCTAAGAAATTCGGTTGGATTGAGTTTACTCCATCTAAAATGACTGGAAAATTCTTAGAATACCCAGAAAGAGAAAATATTCCAGAGAACATCAACGAACAGTTGATCGTTGAATTATACTCTAAATAAAAATAAACTTCAGCAACAATTGATACTTCATCAGTTGTTGCTGATTGTTTTCATACTACAGAATTACTGCACAGTATTTTCAAAAAGAATTAAAACCCAAATTATACAAGTAAGACATTCTTATTCTTACTTATTCGAGTTTTAGTTATTCAATTTCTTCAATTTAATACCTCCAATAAATATGAGCATTTTAAATTTCCAGAAGCCTGACAAGATTTTGATGCAGAAAGCCAACGATTTCGAGGGTACTTTCGACTTCAAACCACTTGAACCAGGATTCGGTCAAACAGTAGGGAACTCATTAAGAAGAGTTTTACTTTCCTCTTTGGAAGGTTTCGCTATTTCTGCAGTACGTATTGCTGGTGTGGAGCATGAATTTGCTACCATCCGAGGAGTAGTAGAAGATGTAGTTGATATTATTTTGAATTTGAAACAAATCAGAATCAAGCAATTAATTGCTGATGAAGATATTTCTTCTGAAAAAATATACTTAACAATTAGTGGTAAAGAAGAGTTTAGAGCAGGAGATATCGAGGAGCACACTAATGTTTTTAAAATAATGAATCCAGACTTGTTGGTTTGTAACATGGAGCCATTTGTAAATCTTGAGATGGAATTAACGATCACTAAAGGTCGTGGATATGTTCCTGCAGATGAGAATTTGCCAAAAGATGCTGCAATCGGAGTTATTCCAATTGATGCAATCTATACACCGATCAAGAATGTTGCTTACAAAGTATCCAACACTCGTGTAGGTCAAAGAACGGATTATGAGAAATTGACTATCGATGTGAAAACTGATGGTACAATTCACCCAGAAGAAGCAATCAAAGATGCTTCTCGAATTTTGATCCAACACTTAATGTTGATTACTGACGAAAATATCACTTTCGAAGATGGTGGTAGCCGTGAAGACAATATTGTAGATGAGCACATCTTACACATGCGTAAGTTGTTGAAAACATCTTTAGAAGATTTGGATCTTTCAGTTCGTGCATATAACTGTTTGAAAGCTGCTAAGATTAACTCTTTAGCTGAAATGGTTAAGTATGACACTCATGAGTTGTTGAAATTTAGAAACTTTGGTAAAAAATCTTTGGTTGAGATCGAAGAATTACTTCAAGACAAAGGTTTAACTTTTGGAATGGATTTATCAAAATATAAATTAGACGAAGAGTAAAAAGTAATTAGAGATTGGTAATTCGTTATCAATTTCTAATTTTATATAATGCAGTAACCGATGCATCTAAAAGATTCCGGTGCTGCGATGTTCTTTATTTTTTAATTAAATCAAACCAGTCAGAAATGAGACACGGTAAAAAGTTTAACCACTTAGGTCGAAAAAAAGGCCACAGAACAGCATTGTTGAAAAACATGTCTAATTCATTAATTGAGCACAAAAGAATTAATACAACTTTGGCAAAAGCTAAAGCATTAAGACTTCACTTAGAGCCAATTATTACTAAATGTAAAACAAATACTACTCACTCTCGACGGGTTGTTTTTAGTTATTTACAAAGTAAAGAGTCTATTATCGAATTATTTGATAATGTTGCACCTAAGATTGCAGATCGACCAGGTGGATATTTGAGAATAATCAAAACTGGTTTCCGTAAAGGTGATGCAGCAGAATTAGCAATGATCGAATTTGTAGACTACAACACAGTTTACACTAACGATAAAGCTCCTGCTGGAACTGGTAAGAAGAAAACTAGAAGAAGAAGAGGAGGAGCTAAAGCTGCTGCTGCAACCGCTACAACAACTGAAGAAGTAGTAAAAGGTGACGATCCAGAAATGGACATTTTGATGAACGACACAGTTGAAGAATCTGGAACAGTTGTAAATGAAGATACTCATACTAAAGATTCTGATTCATCTGAGAAAGAATAATTATTATGATTTCATTATAGTTTTGTAAAAAAGGCTGTTCTACTTTTTAAGTGAACAGCCTTTTTTTTAAGTAAAAAAAAGAGAATTCTTAGCTTTGCATTTAATTATCTTAAGTATAATATTGAAAGGACAGTTTTTAATCACATTTTACAATTTATAATTGACTTTTAGCATGAAACAATTACCTGCAGTTTTATTATTAGAAGATGGAACAGTTTTTCACGGAAAATCAGCTGGAGCGATTGGAACCACTACTGGAGAGATTTGCTTCAATACAGGAATGACTGGTTACCAAGAAGTTTTTACAGATCCATCTTATTTTGGCCAATTATTAGTTGCAACTAATGCACACATTGGAAATTACGGAACGAAAGATGCCGATGCCGAATCAGCTTCGATTAAGATTTCAGGATTGATCTGCAAAAATTTCACTTGGCAATATTCTCGGAAAATGGCAGATGAATCGATCCAAGA
>OJFR01000347.1_pt1 | contig 15938 bp, 10 predicted proteins | sample 1594121 | NCBI WGS metagenome assembly OJFR01 (sample SAMN05416812, study PRJEB24817) | seawater metagenome | isolation source: Sea water | place: Canada:Atlantic | collected 2013-07 | reverse complement strand
ACGAGATCAGCCTCGGTCTCGTGGGCTCGGAGATGTGTATAAGAGACAGACCGCATATTTTTGCTAAAAACTTGACGGATGCCATAACAGTTCAAGGCTATATTGAATCTAAACACCGATTATGGCAAATGGATTTTACGACCAGAGCTACAAGTGGAAGACTATCTGAAGTTTTAGGGGAACGAACTATTGAATTTGATAAAGGCAAACGGCGAAAAGGATTAGTTTATGCTGCACAAAACACCCTCATATCTTGGAAAAAAACACCTGAAGAGTTTGCCCTAGTAGAGGCTTATGTAAAAGGTGCTAATACTTATATTAACTCACTTTCACCAAAGGACTACCCTCTCGAGTTTAAATTTTTAAATTATGAACCTGAAGAATGGACTCCTCTCAAGAGTGCCCTCTTTATGAAAGCTATGGCAGAATCGCTTTCTTCACGAGAATCGGATTTAGAAGCGACCAATGCTTTAGCCACTTTCGGTCGAGAACAATTTGATTTTTTATTTCCAGAACGAAGCGATAAAGAATCACCAATTATTCCAACTGATGTGGAATGGAATTTTGAATCTCCTTTATCTGATGATTTAATAGAATCACCTAGTATCGGAGCTATTTTCCATGAGCCTTATGAAAAACCTCATGAATCTAATGGAAGTAATAATTGGGTCGTGGCAGGTAGTAAAACAGCTTCTGGAAATCCTATCCTATGTAATGACCCTCATTTAAGTTTGACCTTGCCTGCTATTTGGTATGAAATTCAAATTCACACACCTAAAACCAATGTTTACGGAGTTTCATTACCTGGAGTTCCTGGAGTGACGATTGGTTTTAATGAAGATGTAGCTTGGGGATTTACCAATGTTGGACATGATGTTTCAGATTTATATAAAATAAAATGGGCGGATGAAAGCAAAGAAGCTTACATTTTTGATGGTGAATCGAAACCAACTCAATATGTAATTGAGACAATCAAAGTTAACGGTCAAGCTGATATATTAGATACTGTAAAATACACGCATTGGGGACCGGTGAGTTATGAAAATAAAGATCATCCTCGACAAGATTTAGCACTTCATTGGTTAGCTCATGAAAGCAAGGGCAATGAATTAAAAACTTTTTTAGGAGTTAATTCTGCCAAAAACTTTGAAGAATTTTATGAAGGAATGAGGCAATTTGATAACCCTGCACAAAATGTAGCCTTCGCCCTAAAAGATGGAACAATTGGTTTAAAAGTTCAAGGGAAATTACCTATTAAAGAAAAAGAACAAGGTCGATTTGTTCGTGATGGAAGTCTTTCTTCAAGTGGTTGGAAAGGATATATTCCTTTCGAACAAACTCCTTTTGTCAAAAATCCAACTCAAGGTTTTGTGGGTTCTGCTAACCAATTTTCTACAGACACTACTTATCCATATTATTATAATGGTGGCTTTGAAGATTTCCGAGGACGGGTTTTAAATCGAACATTAGCGGCAATGTCGAACATTACGATTCAGGATATGAAAGATTTACAGGGTAATAATTTCAGTATAAAAGCTGCTGAAACTTTGCCTATTTTCTTAGAATTTTTAGAAAATGAAAACCTAAATACTGAGGAAAAAGAACTCTTTGATATTTTAACAACTTGGGATTATAATTTTGATAAAGACAAAGTTGCCCCGGTGATTTTTGATAATTGGTATAATATTTTTTATAAAAAAACTTGGGACGAGATTTATGCTTTGAGGAAAAAAGAATTTCCAATACTTATGCCCGAACATTGGCGAACAATCGAATTATTGGAAAAGGCTCCTGACAACATCTTTTTTGACTTAAAAGAAACGACTGAAAAAGAAACCGCAAAAGATCTTGTTTTGATGACTTTTAAAGAAGTTGTTAAAAATGCGCAAGAGTGGAAAAAAGATGGCAATTTTGCTACTTGGGAAAATCATCGGAATATTAAAATCCCTCACATGATTAAAAGTTTGGAAGGTTTCCAATCTGATTTTGTTTCAGCAGGTGGACATGGAAATGTGCTCAATGCTTTTGGAATCAGAGGTAGAAATGTACATGGCCCATCTTGGAGAATGATCGTGGAAGTAGGAGACGAACCAAAAGCTTACGGAGTGTATCCTGCTGGGCAATCTGGAAATCCAGGAAGTCCTTTTTATGAAAGTATGGTAAAAACTTGGGCAAGTGGAGAATATTATGAATTGCTCTTTTTCAAAAATAAAGATGTGGAAAATGATCGGATACTTTTTAGTCAAGAATTTAAATAGAAACAAATATAGTTAACTGAGAATCAATCAATTAAAATAATCGCAAGGACATGATTTTGTCCTTATAACTTAAAAACAAATAAATTTTAAAATCCTTATTTATGAAAAATTTACTCTTGATATTTTTAACGCTTGGATTGTTTGCCTGTTCTTCTTCCTCGTCAAAAGAAACTGCCAACACAGAAGTAAAAGAACCTGAAAATTATGTTGAGATTCCTTGGGCGACTATGGGAAACATCGAATCTTTGGTTACTAAAAAACCTAGAAAGACTATCGTAGATGTTTACACTCCATGGTGTGGCCCTTGCAAAATGATGGATAAAAATACTTTTACTAATCCTGAAATCATCAACCAAATTGGGAAGAACTTTTACGCTGTAAAATTTAATGCAGAAGGTCCTGATCCAATTAAATTTATGGGAAAAGACTATGCTAACCCACAGTTCAAACCTAATAAAAGAGGCCGAAACGCACCTCATCAATTGTCTGGTTTTTTCTCCGTTAGAGGCTATCCTACTTTAGTCGTTTTGGATGAGAATATGCAAATCATTGACAAAATTGTTGGGTATAAAACGCCTGAGCAATTGAAGGTTGATTTGGCTAAACACCTTTAAGCTCAGAAGGTCAATCAAAATCAAAACCCATTTAGTGTACTATCACTATTTAGTTTTTTGATTTTGATTGACTTTTCCATTTTTAAAGGAACTAAATAATCCGAGCAACTGTTTTATTGTTTTTAGTAAATAAGATAAAACATGAAAGAGCAAATTTTAGCCGAAAGGCTAGCGGATTTAGAAAAAGAATTTAGCTTCCGTATGTCGAGGAGTTCGGGCAAAGGAGGACAACATGTCAATAAAGTTTCTACTCGAGTAGAGTTACTTTTTGATGTTTTGAATTCTGAAACCTTAAACGAAAAAGAAAAAAATTTGGTGATAAAAAATCTAGCAGCTATCATTTCTCAAAATGGAATTTTACAAATTGCTAGTCAAGATTCAAGATCACAACTTCGAAATAAAGAAAATGCTAAAGCAAAATTTTTTGAAAAATTAGAAAAAGCATTAACTGTCGAGAAACCACGAAAGAAAACTAGAAAACCAAGATCGTTAAATGAAAAACGATTAAAGGAAAAGAAAATTCAAGGAGAGAAAAAATCGACTCGCCAAAAGGTTAATCATAAAAATGATTAACCTTTTTTTATGTCCTTAAATTTATATCTGCTCTAAATAGAAGCTTACCTTTTTGTTTTTGGAATATCACTCTGTACTTTTGTAATTGATTTTAAGAGAACCATTTTTTTTATAAAATATTTTCATCTGGGGATTGAATCATGCTTAGCGGTCTGTCCTCACAAAACTGCATTTAACTATGTTTAAAAATATTAGCTTACTTCTAATCTTTAGTTCGATTTTTTTGTTGAGTTGTGGAGAGACAAAACCAAAAGAAGATCCTTTGCAAAAGGAAAGAGAAAAAGTTTATAAAGAAGTCATGGCTGTTCATGATGAAATGATGATGATGCAGAAAATCCGTAAAGCACAAGGTGATTTGAAAGAAAAGATGGTGTCTGATTCGACGAATGTAGAAAAATATCAAACTGCTTATAACCAACTTCAAGTAGCTGATGATGCTATGATGGATTGGATGCGACAATTTAAAAATCCACCTGAAAATGTAACAACCCAAGAGACTATTGATTACTTGAGCGATCAAAAAACAAAAGTGCAAAAAATGAAGGAAGTGATGATTGAAAATTTGGACAAAGCAAAACTAGTAATTGATCTTTAAAAAATTAATACTCAAAACGTTACAACGTTCATTTTAATATTTTCCAAAAAAAGAAAACATGAGAAACATCTTATTTTTTAGTCTTATCTTTTTATTTCTGACCAGCTGTGTGGAGAGACAACCGCTAAAAATTTTAAACCGAGGAGAAGAAGTAAATGGCGAAATGGTTCATGAAAAAATTCGTGATTTTTCATTTACCAATCAAGATAGTATAGAGGTAACGAATAAAACTTTTGAAGGGAAAATATATGTGAGTAATAATTTCTTTACGACGTGTCCTTCAATTTGTCCAACTACAAGTTTGCATATGGGACGTATCTACGATAAGTTTTTAAATGATGATCGAGTGCGTATGATTTCTCATTCCATAGATGTGAGAACGGATAGTGTCCCTGTGTTGAAAAGATATGCGGAAGGATTAGAAATTGAAGCGCCAAAATGGAATTTAGTAACTGGAAATGAGGAAAAAATATTAGCGATTGCTTATGACTATTTTTCCAATGCATTGAAAGATGAAACTGCTCCTGGAGGATTTGATCACGATGACCTTTTTGTTTTAATCGATAAAGATCGACACATTCGATCCCTTTGTCATGGAACTGATCCTGAAGATGTTGATCGATTCATGAAAGATATTGAATTCCTTTTGAAGTCTGAATACTCTCAAAAATAATAATGCGACGATACCTCTTTTTAATCATAATATTTTTCATTTCCATCCTCTTTCTGACAGATTGTAAGAACTCATTTAGCGATGGAAAATACTTGTACGAAACTCATTGCCAATCTTGCCACATGCCAGATGGAATTGGTTTGAAAGGAGTGATTCCACCACTTGCTGAATCTGATTATTTGAAAAATAATTATGACGAACTACCTTGTATTATTCTCCTAGGTATTGACGGCGAAATGATCGTGAATGGGAGAACTTATAATCAAGAGATGGTTGGCATTCCTGAATTAAAAACCATGGACGTCGCTTTGTTAATTAATTATATTAATCATCAATGGGGAAATGACGGAAAATATACAGATTTTAGAGAAGTGGAAGCTAATCTTCAAAAATGTGAATAACTATAACTAATTTGTTCCATGGAATTTTTTTTATCGAAGTTGGTTAATCTTATTTAGAATTTAAAGGCATATTTTAAACTTAACCAACTTCAACTTAACGAAAAACTCGACCAAGAGTAGAAAACACATTAGTTTATGATTAAGCGAATCTTTTACATTTTCTCTTTCCTTTTTTCTTTTTCTCAAATCCAATCTCAAGCTCCAGTTTATGACGAATGCAGTACAGCTATCCAGCTAGGAATTGCACCTATTGGAACTTGCTCTACCACCGAATATACCAATGTCAACGCAACATTGTCAGATGGTTTATTTTCAATTGCCGCTGATAACATTCCTACTTGTTGGGGGTCAGTAGATCATGATGTTTGGTTTGAATTTCAAGCTCCTATAGATGGAAGTTATGTAGATTTTGAAGTAACCGTAACGAGTACTGGTTCGAACCCAATTGGACAATTTAAAGCAGCCCTATATCGAGGGGAATGTTTGGTGGATGAACTAGCCGAGTTGGATTGCCAAGTTGCTGGCGTAGGTGAAACTGAAATAACATTTGATGCATCTGGTTTGACGCCTGGTATCAATTATTTTATTAGAGTAGATGACCAAAGTAGTACGGCAACTCCAGATTGGGGAACATTTAATGTATGTGTTGATACCTTTCCAGACATCAATTTGATGTGTGTTGATGCTAGTTCTGATGCTGACTCAGGCATACTTTATGACTCAGGTGGACCTGATGATAATTACTCAAATGGTGAAAATTGTACCTTCACGATTTGTCCAACTTCCAATCCAGGATGTATTGCTTTGACAGTCAATACTTATGATACGGAAGGTAATTTTGATGAACTAGAATTCTACGATGGAGATAATACTAATAATGCAAATGAAATTGGAGAAGATGTCTCAGCTGGAGGCGGTTGCTATACTGTTTATGCTTCTAGTGGATGTGTAACGGTAGAATGGGGTGCTGACTTTTTCATCAATGAAGCAGGTTTTGAAATTACTTGGGAAAGTTCAGCTGATCCATGCCCAACATGGACTGGTGCAAATACAACTACTTCACCAACAGAAGCAATGATTATTGAAAAATTAGGATCATTGCCTAATTCCATTTCAAATGTAACTATCAATTGTGAAGGAGATGCACATGCAGCTTTTGATGGAGGTGAAAACACAGGGTTATTTATGCCGAATGGAGTTGTATTGACTACAGGAAGCGTTGATTATGCATTCAGCGCAAATGATTCAGACGGAGATCCAAACCTTGATCTTAATAATAATTCAGACGCAGACTTAGCAACACTTGCAGCTACATTTTCTAATAATCAACCCACCTTAACTGATGCTTGTATTTTGGAAATGGATGTTTTAGCAGCTGGAAGTGAATTGTCTTTAGAATATATTTTTGGATCAGATGACTATGTAGGAAATGTTAATTCAAATGCTGGTCGAGATGTAGTAGGAATTTGGATTTCAGGACCAGGTATTGTTGGTTCTCCTGATTATAATGGTCAAGAGTTAATTTCTCTTTTACCTGGAACAGCTACACCTGTTCATTATTTCAATGTAAACCCACAAGTTAATTTTGAATATTACCGAAAAAATGAAGAAACGATTTTAGGGCCTAGATATGATGGATTAACAACTGACTTTAATAGTCTTAATAAAAAAACTTTGACTGCTGCTTCTCCAGTTGAACAATGCAGTACCTATCATGTGAAAGTTGCCATTGCGGATGTCAGTACAGGAGCTGATTCAGGAATTTTCTTTGGAGAAGTTAACAATGGTTTACCTAATACTTCTTTGAGCGCAATTGGTTCATTTGACTATTTCGTAGAAGGATGTATTAATCCAGATGAATTAAATCTAAATTTAACTAATCCATTAGGAGAAGATTTGACTTTGGATGTTCAAATTGCTGGATCTGCAACAGCAGGAACAGATTATAATTTAGTTATTCCAAATCAGGTAACCTTTACCGCTGGCCAAACGAACTTGAATTTTCCAATTACCATCATAGATGATGGTATGATGGAAGGAACAGAAACAATTGAATTAAGTTTCGTATATGATTTTGGATGTGGAGCTTTTGATTTTGCGACCGTTGTTTTGGAAATAAAGGATGAACCTGAATTCTTCGCAGCAGATGGGATGGATACTCTTTTTGTTTGCTTAGGAAGTACTGTTCAATTGACTGCTGAAGGTGCACTTTCATATAGCTGGTCTCCAGCTGGAAATGTTAGCAATCCAAATATTGCTAACCCTATTGCAACTCCAACTATAAGTGAAATTTATACAGTAACAGGAACTTTAGGTGCATGTAATTTGACCGATGATGTTTTTGTAGAAATAATTGACCCTACTATTGATCTTGTGGCAAATAGTCCTACTAATATTTGTGTAGGTGAAAATGTATCCCTATCGGCTAATAATAATGTTGGAAATTCAGGGTTAACTTGGTCTCCAATCTTTGGTTTGGATGATCCAACCTCAGCTAATCCAAGCGCTAGCCCCAGTCAAACAACTACTTATACTGCGACTGTTTCTATTGCTGGATGTTCTGTTTCAGATCAAGTTACAGTTAATGTTGATGCATTTGAGTTTCCAACTTTGACGACAATGGATACCATTCTTTGTCTTGGTGATAGTTTAATTTTGGCATCAACCACACCTGGCTCAACTACAAATTATTCATGGTCTCCTGGTGGGGAGCTTTCAAATCCTAATATTTCAAATCCAATCGCCTACCCTACTTTGAATTCAACTTACACTTTAGTAGCAACTAGTCCGAATGGATATTGTAGTGAAACTGCATCAGTAACAGTTGAAGTTGTTCCTGCTGACTTAAGCATTGCACAAGGGAATTATTACGAATTATGTCTAGGAGAATCTGTTCCTTTAAATGCAATTACTTCAACTCTTGGAGTTGGATTTACTTGGTCACCTGATTCTTCTTTGACAAGTGGAACAGATGTTTCAGTTATCGCATCACCAGAATTTACCACTAATTACATTGCTCAGTTGGTTGTTGGAGGATGTACTTTACAAGAAATAGTTACTGTTAAAGTAGATTCTATACCAAATGATACTTCAATTGACCTAATTCCTCAAAGAGATACCTATTGTAAAGGTGAAGTGATCTCATTTATTTCTCCTTCGATTGATCTTGGATTTTTTCCAGATATAGAATTTGAATGGACTCCAAATGATGCATCTCTATTAAGTTCTGTTGAAAATTACAACTTAGCAATTACAGCTACCGAAACTCAAACCTATACTCGGACTATTGTCAATGGAGGTTGCTCCAATACTGAAAGTATTTCTATTGAAGTCATTGAAGTTGATGTAGAACTTAATACGGACGATGTTACATTATGCGATGGAGAAACTTTCGACTTAGTTGCATCTGGCGCAGATTCTTATACCTGGGCTGCTCCTGGTCCAAACTTTTTGTCCTGTACAGATTGTCCAGATCCTACACTTACTGCAATTGATAATAATACAGTAATTGTAACTGGAGAAATTGAAGGCTGTGAGGATAGTGAAATATTTGAAGTTACAATAACTCCATCTCCAGTTTGTGAAGGTATTTCATCAGCGGTGACTGCTGTGAGCATTGGTCAAGAGGTTAATCTTATGGTAAATTATTCAAGTACAAGTTCAGTTACCATTGAATGGATGAATAGTGATAATGGAAATATTATTGGACAAGGTGATTCAATTACAACCAATGCCAATGAGTTATTTAATAATTATCAAGTTACCGTAACCAATAGTGAAGGTTGTACTTGTATGACTGAAATTTATACCATAGAAGGAATTAGACCTGTTTTAGAAATGCCAAACGTTTTCACTCCTGATGGTGATGGATTGAATGATTATTTTTTCCCATTATTCAAGAAAGAAGGATCAGATGAAATCATAGATATCGGCAATGCAGAAATTGTCAATTTCACTATTTTCAATAGATGGGGAAAAATTGTTTACAAAAATGAGAGTCCTTCAACTGGCTGGGATGGTAAACAAGATGGAAAAGATTTGCCATCAGAAGTCTATGTCTATGCGATATCAATAAAATATCCAAATGGATCAACTGATACAAAATCTAGCGATGTGACGTTAATTCGTTGATTTTACTAGAGAATATTTAATCATTTCTCTTAAAAATAAGCCTGTACGATTAATCGCACAGGCTTATTTTTTTTGAAAATCAGTAGGTTAAAAAGGAAATAATTTTTGTCTTTAAAGGGAAATATAAACCTCTCTATTTTTTGCTATCAAAAGCATCTAAAACTAACCCTTCTTTTGGAACATATTTTACATCATTTTATGCCTTAAAATAATTGGAATCGACAAAAAAGTAGCTATTTTTGATGATTATGTGAATTTGTTCACAAAACCAATCATTTTTTTTAAAAAATATTTCAAAACGAAGTAACTAATATATTTCACCAAGACCATTTCATTATGATGAAAAGAATTTTACTTTTTTGTTTGACCATTTTATCCTTCAGTTTATTTGCCCAACCAGGCAATGATGATTGTTCAGGGTTAATTAATTTAGGCGAAGCACCTCTATGTGATTCTTCTGCTATTTACAATAACATCAATGCAACAGCATCTCAAATATTTGACCCACCATCGAATGTGAATATTCCATCTTGTTGGGATAATGTCAATAATGATGTTTGGTTTGAGTTCACAGTTCCTGCTGATGGAAGTATTGTTGACTTTACTGTTCTTTTAAGTGGGGAAGCATCTAATGGAACCCCAATGACTCAACCACAAATAGCTGTTTATCGTGGCGATTGTGCAGTCAATGAATTAGACGAATTACTTTGTGCCAAAGCTGATGTGGGTGAAAGTAGTCTAGAATTAGATTTAGAAGGATTGACTCCTGGTATTCCATACTTTTTGAGAGTTGATGATTATTCAGCAACGGCCACTCCAAATTGGGGAGATTTCATTCTTTGTGTAGATACTTTACATCAAGTGAATACCATTGACGAAGGTGGTTCCACTTCTTGTTCAGGTGAATTATACGATTCTGGTGGACCAGATGATGATTATAGCAATGGCGAAAATTTCGTTTTCGAAATATGCCCTCCAGTTCCTAATAATCAATGTATTACTTTCAATCTAGAATATTATAATATTGATGACGCAGGTGATCAAATGAATATTTACTCAGGTACAAACGGAGTAGGTGGAACCCAGATAGCCTCCATTGGTGGATTTGGAGCCAATGGAATGACTGGAGATGGTGGAGTTTGTTTTACCACACAAGCCACGGGTTGTTTGACTGTAGAATTTATCTCTGATGGCGCTTCAACCTTTGAAGGATTTGCTGCCAATTGGGAATGCTCGGCTCAACCTTGTGAAACCCTCGATGTAATTGAAATTGAAGATGTCATTACAGAACAAGATATCATTGATGCTGTAGCTTCACCGCAAACAGTTATTTCCAATGTTGTTATCAATTGCCCGAATGGGGCTTATGGAACTTTTGCCGCAGATAATTCTGATTTAGGTTTAGAAAAAGGGCTTGTGCTTTCTTCTGGTCAGGTTTCACAAATGGCAAACCAAGCAAGCTTTTTTGCAAGTTCAGTAAATGGATCACCTGGTGATGCTGACTTAGATTACTTCTCAAATCAAACAGGTGGAGCAACTTCTCAAGACGCTTGTATTGTAGAAATGGACGTTTTTGCAGCTACGGACGAACTATCTTTTGAATACGTCTTCGGTTCGGAAGAATATCCAAACTTCGTTAACTCTACATTTAATGATATTTTTGCTTTCCTAGTTTCAGGTCCTGGAATTGTTGGTGATGTAAACATTGCTAACCAAGAAAACATTGCAACATTACCTGATGGGAATAATACATTTGTAACTATCAATAGTGTAAACTTTGAAACCAATTGGGAATATTACCGAAATAATGAATTAGGCCAAAGTGTGGTCTATGGTGGTTTAACTTCTGATGAATTAGGTGTAAAAAAGAGTTTGACAGCAAGAGCTACAGTCGATCCATGTAATACATACCATTTAAAATTAGCAATCGCTGATAGAGGGGATTCATCATTTGATTCAGGGGTTTTTGTTTCTGAAATTAAAGGTGGAACACCACAACTTTCTGTCAACTTTGCATCAGGTATTGATTATTTGATCGAAGGATGTTCTGGAACTGACGATGAGTTAATTGTTTCTTTAAATAATCCACAGGATGAAATTGCTCAGTATGGAGTATCAATTGGAGGAACGGCAACATTAGGAGTAGATTATATATTAAATATGCCTGATACGGTTACACTTAACCCGGGACAAACAATTTTGAATTACCCTTTGATTCCTTTGGTAGATAACTTATTGGAAGGAACAGAGACAATCATTATTACTCTTTCAAATAACTTCGGTTGTGGAACAATTAACTTTGCTGAAATCATAATTGAATTAACTGACGAACCAGAAGTAGTTATCAATCTTGGAGCAGATACTGCTTTAGTTTGTGCTGGTAATGGATTAACATTAAGTGTGGAAGGTGCAACAACTTATTTCTGGGAACCAGTTAGTGTAGTGGATAATGCAACTTCTCCAAACCCTTTTGCTACACCAATTACGGATGTAATGGTTTATGTTGAAGGAAATGTTGGTCCTTGTTTTGATACTGACTCTATCTTCCTTCAAATTGTTGATCCTCAGATTTCAATAAATCCGCTTACTGTTACCAACATTTGTGAAGGAACAGATATCATGCTGGAAGCCGTCAATAATGTTAATGATCAAAATTTAATTTGGACACCAGGTATTACTCTTATTGATCCAAATGCCCAAACTATTACTGATGCTCCTCCTGTTACAACAACTTATACTGCTTCTGTAGAAGTTGCAGGTTGTTTAGTCTCAGATCAAATTACCGTCAATGTTGACCCATTTGATTTCCCAGATTTAACTACCTCAGATACTACTTTATGTGAAAGCTATTTCTTCGATTTGGCAGCTCCAATTCCTGGAACTTCGACTACTTACGAGTGGACGCCAAATGTAAATATGGACGATAATACTTTACCTAATCCAAATGTTCAAGCAGTAGCTGGAACTGTAACTTATACCGTTGTAGCGACAAGTGCCAATGCTTATTGTGATCAAACTGCAACTGTTGAAGTAACTGGTACTCCTGCCAATGCAAACATCAATAATGATGATTACATTGAAATTTGTTTAGGTGCCACAGTTGATTTATCGGCAAATACTTCAACTGCTGGTGTTGGTTTCGAATGGCAATCAAATCCAATCGATCCTACTTTATCACCTATTACGGATACAACAATTACTGTAATGCCAACTGAAACCACTACATATTATACACAATTAGTAGTCGGTGCTTGTACAGTACTAGATTCAATTACAATTCGTGTAGATTCATTACCTGACATGTCAGTTGAATCTATTCCATTCAAAGATATATACTGTGCTGGAGATATTGTCTCTGTCGTAACTCCAACTTACGAGCCATCTAGTTTCCCTGACATTATGCATCAATGGGGACCAGCGCCATCTATTGATTCTGATTTAGAAAATCTAAATTTGGTTTTAATAATGGATGAAACGACTACTTATACCAGAACAACTACCAATAGAGCATGTTCAGATGTTACTACAATTACACTTGAAGTAGTTGATCCTGAATTGTTATTAACATGGACGGATACGACAATTTGTGCAGGTGATCAAATTGAAATTATGGAATTACTTGGAGAAGATAATTTCTCTTGGGTTCCAACTGAACAAGTGGCTATAGGAGGAGATACTAATAATCCAACACTTGAACCAAACCAAGATGTAACTTATACTGTAACTGCTACAATTTCTGATTGTCCAGCTACAGCAATGGCGATGGTAACTGTTGCTGCTTCTCCAATAGTAACTATCGATGCAGATCCAGCTGGAGATGTTCCCATTGGAACTGAAGTAACGTTTACAGCTAATGTTACAAATCCAACTCCAGGAGATCAATACATTTGGACTTATAATCAAACGATCCAAACTACTACTACTCAGTCTATTGTTATCCAAATGTTGGAAGAAGGTATGGCAAATGAAGTTACTGTTTCAGTAATTAATGAATCAGGTTGTGAAACATTAACTACTACAAATATCAACGGAACTATTCCTGACTATCGAACTCCAAATGCTTTTACGCCAGACAGCGACGGATTAAATGATTATTTTAATATCACTTATATTGGTCAACAGGAAGGACAAGGTCTTGGGCCAATTGAAATCATTAAATTTACAGTTTGGAATAGATGGGGGAACGTTGTTTATAATAATGAAACTCCTGACATAGGATGGGATGGAAATTATGAAGGAAGTCCAGCTCCATCTGATGTTTATATTTACTCTATTCAAGTCAAACTTCCTAATGGAGAAATTCGAACGATAAAATCTGAAGATGGATCAGACATAACGCTGATTCGATAATCTAATCTTTAGAAAAGAAAAAACTGAGGTGATGGCGACAAAAGCTATCACCTCTTTTTTTTGTTAAAAACTGAACGGTTTATTTTTTGTTACAAGAGAAAACTAGGCTTTAAATAAATTCGTTTGATTGAAATGATTCGAGATTTAAAACTTGCCACACGAATGAATTTTCTTTTCATAAAAAAAATCAAAATCATGATTCACATTAAAAAAATATTGCAGTTAAGTTTCCTTCTATTTCTATTGAGTTGTGGAACTGAAAACTCCTCTCCTACTCCATCAAGAAATCCACTAGCAGTCCAAACCAAAAATACTTCTGATCCATTTAATGATTATTGGTATCAAGGAAAAGCTGAAATCACAAGCTACGATTTGCAGCAAGCTCGCTATGGTGAGATGCGCGAAGGAAGTGCTGTTCTCGTTTTCGTAACTGAAGATTTTTCCAAAAAAAACCAAGTCAAACTCGATAATCCAGGTCGAAGTCCAAAAGATGCTATTCCTGTTTTAAAATTAAATATGACTCGAAAATTCAATACTGGAATTTATCCTTACTCGATGATGATGTCCTCTTTTACTCCTGTTGATTTGAAGAAAAATCCGAACACTTTAAAAGTGACGAACTCTTCTCAAGAATGGTGTGGCCATACTTTTATGCAATTGAATTTGGGGAAATATAGTTACGAATCTCAACTCTTTTCTTACTTCGAATCAGAAGGGGATAAAACAACTAGATTGGAAAGAACTTTATTAGAAGATGAATTATGGTCAAAAATCCGAATCGATCCTAGTAGTCTGCCGCAAGGAAAAATCGATATTATTCCAAGCACTACTTATGCTAGATTAAAACACATCAATTTTAAAAATGAACAAGCAACGGCTAGTTTGAAAGAGAAGGAAGAAGAAATGCATTTCCATTTAGGCTACAAAAACCTAGATCGAAAACTTTCCATCGTTTTCGAAAAAGCATTTCCTCATCAAATAATTTCGTGGGAAGAAACTTATAAAAGTGGATTTGGTTCAGGTGCCAAAACCATGACAACCAAAGCAACCAGAAAAAAATCTATCCTTCTTGATTACTGGTCAAAGAATGGAAATGAAGATGTGCATTACAGAAAAGAACTCGGACTAGAATAAAAATGTCACGAGGTGAATTTTATCATTTGAGAATTTTTCAAATAATTCACCTCGTGACAAAACTGGTATTTCAAATTCAATCTGCTTCTAAATCATACAATCTTTCTTTTGCCTTTTCATATTTCCCAGCCGCACTAATTGCGATTGCTAAATAATAAATCAGAACTATTTTCAACAAAAGACCTCGAATAAGTGCCATCGGGTCTGCAATCATACCTAGTAATTGGACAATTCCATAAACCGACAAAACAATGATGAATGCCATTTGAGGTTTGCTTTTCATATATAGTGCACAGCCAAAATAAATCATCAAAATGGGAATATAAATTCCTAAGAGTAAAGCAGTCTCATTATAAACTGACATCTCGTAAACCGCTGCAATTGTTGTGATTATTATTAAAACCCAAACACCATAAGTTCCATACTCCACTTTTTTCTCATCTTCAGCAAGTGCTCGTTTCAGGTTAATTATTTCGACATAATCGTTTGGCGAGTTCTTCCGAAATTCACGACCGTCATCTAAAATTTCATCTTCCATGATTTATTTATTTTTATAAAAAGCTAGTTACTTGCCATTCGTAAAATAATACGGATCACAATAAAAATTACAAAAAGTACTGTCCAAATAGATGGTCCTCCACTTTCCTCTTTCTCCTCTCTCTTCCCTCCTACTCGCATCGTTCGTGCAGCTTCCCCTAAAACTTCCACCGCAATTGTTTCATCAGCACCATAATCCATTAAGCCTTTTTTTATTAGCTCTGGTTCTACTCCATTATTAATTTTCTCTTTTGCTATGCTCAAATATTTTGCTCGTTGTTCAAACATGTGCATTCGTTCAGAAGAGGTCAGACCTTTTTCAGCTGCAAGATGTTTAGCAGTCTCAACAATTTCTGAATCAAAATTATTGGATTGCTGTATAGTATTCATGATTCGAACATCAGAATAGTCTTTCATTTTTTCGAGTAGATCTTGATTCATTTTTTTACTTTTTAAAAATGAGTTAGATGGAACTCCATTAAAAACATAACTTACGTTTTTAAGTCTATTTGTTGCAATTAGTTCTTCAGAAAAAGCAATATCTTTCTTATTTGTATAATTGGCTTTAGCCACATATAAAGTAATATCTGCAATCTCGGAAATCAACAAGGTATCTGTTACTGAAGTTGTTGCAGTAGTATCCATAATAATATCTGTCTCTTATACACATCT
>OJFR01000342.1_pt1 | contig 15991 bp, 8 predicted proteins | sample 1594121 | NCBI WGS metagenome assembly OJFR01 (sample SAMN05416812, study PRJEB24817) | seawater metagenome | isolation source: Sea water | place: Canada:Atlantic | collected 2013-07 | reverse complement strand
TACCGGCAAAATTATTTGGAACAAGAGTAGAGAAATTTTATCTCTTTTTTGATCCATATTTTTCTCTTTTCAAATTTACAAGAGGCGAAACGGAATACGGAATTGGTTGGTTACCATTCGGTGGCTATGTAAAAATTTCGGGAATGATTGATGAGAGTTTTGATACAGAGCAATTGGCGCAAGAACCTCAACCTTGGGAATTCAGAAGTAAAACAGCTGTGCAAAGATTGATTATCATGCTTGGTGGAGTAACCGTTAATTTCGTTTTAGGATTAATGATTTTTATTGGAATACTTTACACTTGGGGAGAAGAATACATTCCTAGAGAAAATGTTACTTATGGGATTCATGCCGATACTATTGGACTTGAATTAGGATTACTGGATGGTGATAAAATTATGAAAATTGGAGATGTTGATTTTGAAAAAGTAAATCCAGGTCTTTTTAGAAAAGAAATTATAATCAATCAAGCGAAGACTTTGGAAGTGGAGAGGAATGGTTCGAAAGAAACAATTCAACTTCCAGAAGATGTGTCTAGTACCCTTGGAAGTAAAGCTAATCGCCGATATTCGGTTTTTGGAGTAAGAACTCCTTTCATCGTAGTTGAAGCAACAAAAGGTAGACCTGCTGAAAAAGCTGGAATACTTCCCGGCGACCAAATCGTAGGAATTAATGGAAAAAAGACTCCATACTCTCATCAATTAACAGATGAATTAGAAAATTTAAAAGGACAACAAATAACGCTTTCCGTTCTTCGAAAAAATGAAACGAAAGAGATCAGTTTAAAAACGAGTGACACCGGAAAAATGGGAATTGCTTATAAAAATCCATTTGATGTACTTGGCACTAAAAAAATAGAATATGGTTTTGCGGAATCTATTCCTTTGGGAATAAAAAATGGATGGGGTGCATTGACCGATCAAGCAAAAGCGATTGGTCAAATGATTTCAGGAAAATTAGCTGCGAAAGATAATTTAGGAAGTGTATTTTCAATTGCTCAGGCATACGGCCCAATTTGGAATTGGAAAAAGTTTTGGACTTTGACAGGAACTCTATCTTTAATTTTAGCATTTATGAACTTATTACCGATTCCCGCTTTGGATGGTGGTCACGTGATGTTTTTGTTATACGAAGTGATCAGCGGTCGAAAGCCAAATGATAAATTTATGGAATACGCTACGATTGCAGGATTTTTATTCTTGGTCATTTTGATGATTTCAATTTTAGGGTTGGATATTTGGAATGTATTTATTCGCTAAAATTATTTTGAAAAATGGATTACTTTGAATTTTTCGAAATACCTGTCAGTTTTAAATTGGACGAAGCGGAACTGAAACGAACCTTTTACGCTAATAGTAAAAAGTATCATCCTGATTTTTTCACCTTAGAATCTGAGGAGAAACAAATGGAGGTACTGGAACTTTCTACGCTCAATAATAATGCATACAAAACGCTTTCGGATTTTGATAAAAGGATGAAATATATCCTAGAGTTGAAAGAGATTTTAGGAGAAGAAGGAAAAAATAAAATTCCGCAAGAGTTTCTGATGGAGATGATGGACATTAATGAAAATTTGATGGAGTTGGAATTTGATTTTGATCAAAGCAACTTTGATAAAGTTCAAAATGATTTAAAATCATTGGAAACTAATCTCCTCGAAGAAGTAAATCCTTTTATTGAAAATTACAATGATACTGCTCCAAAAGAGGAGGAATTAAACGCGATCAAAAATTATTTTTTGAAAAAGCGTTATTTGTTGCGAATTAAAGAAAATTTGAATAAATTTGCGTCGCTTTAGGAAAAAGGGTAACCTTTTTTAGTCTACAATAAAGCGATTTGTACTCTTGCCCTTGTGGCGGAACTGGTAGACGCGCTGGATTCAAAATCCAGTTCCTTCGGGAGTGGGGGTTCGATTCCCCCCGGGGGTACATTTAAAAAGCTCGGTCATTTTGACTGGGCTTTTTTTGTTTTCTGGTGGTGTGTAATCCCCTTATAATAAAGGATTTAGAGCAACGACAGAAATTGTTTGTACCTGTTCTTTGGAGATGGTTTATTCTTCTGGCAGGAAGTTAGAGTTGAAGATAGTATTCTGGATTACGAGGCTTAGTTTTTGTTCACCCTACTTTTGAGAAATAGCCTTAATCTGAAACAGCAAGGGTCGTACTTATGCGGTAAATAAGACTAGCGTAGGTGGTGTTTTCACTACGCTTTTAGTTTTGCTAAAGTAATCCTTTCGACTTCAAAGAATCTATCAAAGTAGGGACGAAGCATCTGAAATTATTCAAATGCTGTTGTAGTTTGTTGTGTACTCGATAATTAATTCACAAAAACCACCGTTTATTAATACTCTCCAATTTAAGAAATTCTGCAAGGTATTTGTTTTAATCTCCTATGCTTATCACCTTGTCATTAGATAAAGATTAGTTTGATTTATCCCTAAATTAAACCAAGACCTCCTCCATTCATTTCCTAAATAGTATCTTTAGTCAAAATTAACAGAGGTACTAAAAAATGAATTTCAACCGCCTTATCAAAATAAAACCCCTCTTCGCATTTTTGTTGGTGTTTACAACGGTATGCCTGCAAGCACAAAACCCTGTGGTTGATAGTTTACAAAATGAACTTGCGGAAGTCCAAGACGATACCACCCGTATCCTTTTGGCCAATAAGCTGGCCTTGGCATTGTATAAATCCAATCCTGACACAGCACTCCTCGTGCTAGAACCTTCCATAATTTTGGCAAAAAGCCATGATTTTAAAACTGGACTTTTCGAGCTATACCTAACAAAAGGGCTTACCTTCTCCAAACTTGTGCAAAGGGACAGCGCTATTCTGATTTACAAAGAAGCTGAAAAAATTGCACGAGATTTGAATGATCAAAAAAGATTATCTAAAATCCTGAATAGAATTGGAAATACTTACAATTCCATCAACCAAAAAAAAACAGCGATTGAATACCTCAATCAATCTTATGAATTGGCGCTACAAATCAAAAACCTCGAATTACAATTTCGTGCGTTGAATAGTTTGGGCAATGTTCACTCATATCTTACTGAACATGAAAAAGCTGATGGTTACTTCAAACGAGCTTTGAAAATTGAAGAACAGCTTGGTAATACAAAAAGCCAGGGATATGTTTTAATGAATCTTGGCAACAACGCAGCGAGAGGAAATGACCTTGAAAAAGCACTTACTTACTATCAGCTTGCAATTGATAAAATGCAAGAAATTAATGACAAGGGAGGGGAAAACATGATTTATAAGATGATGGGGTACAGCTGTTCTGTCTTTGGGTTTTATCCCCGGGCTCTTGAATATTATCAAAAAGCATTGTCGATCCTAGAAGATTTGGATGACAAAGAACTATTAGCAGGTGATTATAAACATCTTGCCGATGTTTATATTTCCATGAAAAATTATAAGCAAGCAATTTTCTATTTCGAAAAAGCTTCTGCGATTTTGGATGAAACTGGAACGGAGTATCAAAGAGCATATATCCTTTGGGAAAAAGGCAAAGTTTTCCTTTTGAAAAAAGACTACGAAACGGCGCTGCATTATTTTAATAGCAGCCTGCAACTCAAAAAAAGGACCAACCAAAACATTGACGATGCAAATCTCTTTTTTGATCTTGGCAATTGCTATGAAAAATTGAATCAGCTGGACTCTGCATTTATATTCATAAAATCAGCCATCGATATTTCTACGAAAGCCAATGATCTACTCATCAAATCTCAAAGTTTAACCACTCTCGGTAAAATTTATCAGAGACAAGAGAAAAATAATTTAGCTAAGTCAACACTTCAAGAAGCCATAAAAACTGCAACAACAATCGGATATCTTGAAAGTAAAATGGAAGCTTCCAAAGAGTTATATCAGATTTATAAACAAGAGAAGGATTATAAAAATGCTTTCATTTATCTAGAAACTTATCACACATTGGGAGATTCTCTCTTTAATAAGCAAAACATAAGCGAGTTTGCAAGGCTTGAAGCCAATTATGAATTTGAAAAAGAGAAACAAGATTTGGCTTTTAAGCAGAAAAAGGAACAGCTAGAGTTTGATGTAAAACTTGCAAACCAAAAGTTTTTTCAACGAATAATTCTAATCACCCTGGCTTTTACCGTTTTGTTTCTACTCATAACTGCGCGCCTTTATCGCAAAAACCGACAAGCCAACAGCGAGCTTCAAAAACTGAACAACGAAATTAATGCTCAAAAAGAAAAGCTGGAAGAACTGGATGAAGCCAAATCTCGCTTTTTTACCAATATCTCTCATGAGTTCCGTACTCCACTCACGATCATTTCTGGGATGAGCCAACAGATTTTGAGTAAACCTGATATATGGCTGGAAAAAGGTGCTCAAATGATTAATCAAAATTCTGAAAGTTTGCTCAACTTGGTGAATCAAATCCTGGATTTACGAAAACTCGAATCCCGGAATATGGAAGTCAATTTGGTTCAGGGAAATATAATCCGATACCTTCGTTATATTACTGAATCTTACCAATCATATGCACAGAGCAAAGGAATTCAATTGCATTTTTTGGCTGCTCGTCCTTCAATCCAAATGGATTACGATCCAGACAAACTACTCAGGATCATTTCTAATTTACTTTCCAATGCCGTAAAATATACTCCTGATGTCGGAAATATTTATTTCCACATTGATCAAAAAAAAGAAAATGAAGGGGATTTGTTGCAAATTCGTGTGGAAGATACTGGAACGGGAATCCCTGAAAATCAGTTAACACATATTTTTGATCGTTTTTACCAGGTTGATGATTCTAACACCCGAAAAGGGGAAGGCACTGGCATTGGTCTGGCTCTGACAAAAGAATTGATCAAATTATTAAAAGGTGAGATTGAAGTAAGCAGTGTAGTTGGAAAAGGAACGACTTTTACCCTCAATCTACCAATCACAACAAACTCCATAATACAGGATGTAAGTCCTCAATTGTCGGAAAACGATGAACCGAAATTGGCTCCACCAAGGGTTATTACTGAATCAGCGATCATAGCTTCTGAATCAGCTACCTTGTCATTTGATTCGGGATCGTCGCTTCCTACCTTACTTATAGTAGAAGACAATGCTGATGTCGTCCAATATCTGGTTTCGTGCCTTGAAAACGACTACCAATTACAAGTCACTCGAAACGGCCAGGAAGGTATTGGTGCTGCTATTGAAAAGATTCCTGACCTTATTGTCAGCGATGTGATGATGCCAGTAAAAGACGGTTTTGAATTGTGCGATACTTTAAAACAAGATGAACGGACCAGTCATATTCCAATTATTTTGTTGACTGCAAAAGCTGATCTGGATTCCAGGATCAGTGGCTTGGAGAGGGGAGCAGATGCCTATTTAACTAAACCTTTTGAAGCAAAGGAATTATTGATTCGTTTAAAAAAATTATTGGAGCTGCGAAAGAAATTGCAAGAACGCTTTGTTCAATTGTCAGAAGAAGTACCAACTTTAGAGGAAAATGCTTCCCCTACCCTGGAAGATAGTTTTCTTCAAAAGATCAGAATTTTAATAGAAAAAGATTTATCCGACTCAGACTTCGGTATGCTTCACCTAAGCAGGTCACTGGGCATGAGCAGGTCACAGGTATATCGGAAAGTCAAAGCGCTGACCGGCCAACCGCCTACTAATTTCATCCGTTCTTTTCGCCTTCGAAAAGGTAAACAATTACTTATCTCTACCGATCTCACCATCTCAGAAATCGCTTATGATGTCGGTTTTTCCAATGTAAAGTATTTTTCAGACGCTTTTTTGGAAGAATTTGGCGAACGCCCTAGCGCAACACGCAAATAGTTTACAATCAATTAGTTACAGTTTTTATTTTTCTTTTGATGCAACCTGAATAGGAAAGATTTTTCGGGCCTGCTACCTCATTGGGAAACCTTGACCGATCATTGGGAAAGGTTGTTTCTGTCTGCCCGCATCTTTGCCTTATCATCGCAAAAACACAATTGCAAAACAGAAATTTTCTAAATATGAATATCGCTTATAGTATGAAAATACAAAATCATAATAGGCAAACAGCCAGAGAAGCAGGTAGGCAATACAAGCGCATTTTATCCAGGGTTTTAGCTCCTTCAACATATACCTTTTTTCAAAAGGTTAATTTAAAAGGAGGTATGTGCGGATTGGATTTGGGATGCGCTACAGGAGAAAACACCCTCCAATTAAAAACAATTGTTGGCATGGAAGGAAAAATGACGGGATTGGATTCCAACTCTTTTAACATCAAAATAGCCAAGGAAAAAGCGCTTCAAAACAATACGACTCCAATAGAATATCGACAGCAAAATATTTTGGAGTGGAAGGAATATCTAAAGTATGATTTTGTTTATAGCCGCCTATTGTTTAATCAACTATCCGATCCGTTAAGCATTTTGAAGCAGGTTCACTACAGCTTAAAAACCGGTGGACTGGCTATGGTCGAAGATCTTGATTTTTCCCAATTCCACTGTTTTCCCAATTGTTATGCTTTTGATCGCTTAGTAGAGTTATATACAGCAATTAATAAACGACAGAGTACTGATCCCAGCATTGGCAAACAATTATACCCACTATTTCAACAGGTAGGATTTAAAAAAATACAAGCCCAAATGGTAGCGCCAAGCTTTTTGACTGGCAACAACAAACGCATTGCATCGCTAACTCTAGAGAATATCGCAACCATCCTAATTGACGAAAAACTCACTACACCTACTGAAATACAGGCTTTATTATTTGAACTCAAAGCCTTCGAAAAAAGAAAAAATACATTGATCGCCTTGCCTGGTATTTATCAAGTATGGGGTTTTCGATTCTGATGAATCGGCAAAAAGAAAACAATCCATAAAAATCAAAATTACTAAATCAAAATATTATGAAAAATTCAATATCTCCTCAATTCTCAGCAGCACATAATTCTTTCATTGGAAAAAACCAATTTACTGTTTCCCGGATTAAATTGATTGCCCTAGCTATTTGCCTTTGCACTTGCTTCATGACAACCGCTCAAACCAAAACATGGACAGGAGCATATAACTCTAGCTGGATAATGCCATTCAACTGGACACCTTCCGGAATACCTAGTCCTTTTCAAAATGTCGTAATTGCAAGCTCAGATAATGATCCAATTCTTGAGTTTTCATCAATCATTAAATCTCTCACAATAGAGGAAGGTGTTAGTTTAACCATTGAATCTACTGGAACATTGGTGATTAGAGAATCTGATCAGAATGGTATTTTGAATGATGGGACACTTGAAAATTTTGGAATCATTGAAATCGGAGACATCATTCCGGTTGGTCAACATGGGATAAGAAATAACAAGACCATAAGAAATGATGGAGGTATTATAAATATTTATAACACAACAGATGATGGAATTTATAACGTAAAAACGATTACAAATAAAAACAACGGAACCATTACAATAGGAGGTATTGGAAATGAAATCGAAGGAAATGGGCTCCTACTAATAAATACTGCAAAATTTCATAACGATGGTGCCATCTTGAAGATTGACAACACTGCAGAATCTGCCATAATTGGTTGGGGTGATTATAACAATATTAACCAGGCTGAGTTGCACATTGGTCGAAATGGGGGAAATATTGTAGGTTGGGGATTTTCGATAGGGAATACTTCGAAGGTCAAGAATGACAACTCACTCATAAAAATTGATGATGTCCAGGAAAAAGGAATATTAATCGAGCATATCGCCAGATATGATAATATAAATGGAGGAATAACTGTCATTGGCGAAAATGGGAATCTTGGTGATTTTGCTATTCACGTTGATGACGATGCTAGTTTTATAAATGGTGACTGTTCTTACCTAAATGTCGCCTCAAACAATATAATCAAATCTCAGGGAAACATTTTTACGAACGACGGTGTAATCACCGAGAATGCTACTGGCACAAGTAATATTAAAATCAATAATGGAGTTATTCAAAATCTCAACGGAGGCACCTTTAATGTTAATACTAATAACGGAAGCGTAACCACATGGACTGGAATCGTTTGGACCAATTGTGGTGACCAAGACTTTTCAAACGCTGAAAATTGGATCAATGGGCAAACACCTACTACTTCAGATCGATTGATTATCCTTCCACCTTTTGGAGCAGCAGGTACTGAGCCAAAAGTTCTTGGATTTGATGTTGGGTATGCAAAATCCATCAGAATAGCTATAAATGCTAAATTACAACTCAATTCATTTTCAAAATTGGTTATTGAAAATTCGCCTACTGATGGGATATACAATCAAGGAGCTATAATCAATCATGGAGAGCTCGAAATTGGTTTAAATTCAACCATTGGACAAGACGGAATTGACAATCGCGGCACATTCGATAACCAAGGACTTGGAATTATAAGAGTCGATAATACAAATGCAAACGGTATCAGGCATCAGAATGGTACATTCACAAACAATGGAAATATTATTATTGGAAATAATGATATTGGTACAAACGGTATTTATAACAATAATACGTTTAACAACAATGGCTTCATCAACATCTACAATACCCAGTCCCACGGGATGTATTGCAATGCTTCAACTTTCACCAATAATCATAATTTGAGAATAGGTGAAAATGGAGATATCCTTGGTGATGGGTTGTATATTAATAACGGTACTTTTAATAATAGTTCTGGATTATTGAACATTTACAAAACGACAGGTCTTTTCGGAGGTGCTGGTATTCGAAACTTTGGTACATTTTCTAATTCTTCAACAATAACTCTGGGTAACACCAACCCAGGTATTGGTGGAACAGGAGTACATAATGAAGGCAATTTCAATCACCTTTCAGGGACATTTATCATTGAAGTCGCCGGGCTTGATGGTATCCATAATACCAACGCTGGCACTTTTACCAATTGGTCAACCATTTCCATCGGAGGTGGAGGCTATATAGGGAGGCATGGAATTTTAAACGGTGCAACTTTTACAAATGAAGCAGGAGGTGACATTGATGTTTACAGCCCTCAAAACCTTGGATTGGATAACTACGCTCCTGGAATATTTACCTCAAGAGGAAATTCCTCTTTATATCTAGAGAAAAAAGCTTTAAATGAAGCAGGGACAATTATAAACGAAGAAAATTCCAATTTTTACTGTTTGCAGGATATTGATAATGATGGTGGCACTTTTTCGAATAAAGACAATGCTTTAACAGAAAGCGAAGAAAAGATTATCAATCAGAATAGTGGTGTTTTCTCGAACGAAGGCAGTTTGGCTTCCGTAAACAGCGGCAAAGACATCATCAATGATGGCTCTACAATGACCAATGATGCTGACATTTATTCAGACGAAGGCATTCAAAATTTAAATGGCGCTATTCTTCAAGGTAATGGAGTTTTCAATATTAAAGAAGAGTGGTTGAATAATGCCACTTTTAATGCCGGTAGTTCGAAAGTAAAAGTGATTGGTGATGTAGCGGCATCCATTGGTGGAAGTTCACTCACCACTTTTTACAATCTCCAGATTCAGAAAAGTGGCGACCCAGTCGCCCTCAACAATGCTATCCAAATCAATAATAACTTATCATTCTCCACCGGTAAACTCAATCTTAATGATAATGATCTAACGCTAGGAAACTCCAATGGTAAGATCCTTGGAGAATTTGGATTCAATTATATCTATAGTACAAACGGAGGAGAGATCATAAAAACAGTAGACCTCAACTCACCAACAAATGAAAACCCAGGGAATATTGGAGTTAATATTACTTCATCTGCAAATCTTGGAACAACGACAATCAAACGAGGGCATGTAATTCAGGATGTGAATGGAGAAACCAGCATCGATCGCTACTATGACATTTCTCCTTTCAACAATTCTGGCTTGGATGCAACAGTTCAGTTCAGTTACCTGGATTATGAACTGAATGGTATTTCAGAAGGTGATTTAGCTCCTTTTCGGTACAATGGAGTAGATTGGGATGAATACCCCACAACCAATTACGACGATATCGCTAACTGGGTGGAAACGACAAATGTAAATTCTTTTTCCACCTGGACGCTCGCTCAATTGTTAGCTCCACTACCTGTGGAGTTGATGAGTTTTAAAGTAAGGTCTGTTGATAATGAAAAAGTACTTTTAGAATGGCAAACCGCTTCTGAAGAGAACAATGATTTCTTTGAAATCCAACGGTCAAGAGATGATCTCCATTTTGAAACTATCGAAATAGTTGAAGGAGCAGGTAATAGCAACGTCATACAAACTTACCAAAGCTGGGATGAAAAACCGTATTCTGGAAAGAACTATTATCGCCTCAAGCAAACAGATTTCGATGGTGCATTTGATTACTCAGATATCAAAGTGGTTGAAATAAAAAACTCAGGATCTCAAATCTCTGTTTTCCCAAATCCAACAAGTGGAAACTTAAATTTCAATGAATCTTTGAGTGGAGACCTAATGGTTAAAAATGTGCTTGGGCAGACTGTTTGGCAAATGTCTGACGATGATTTACAAAGTTTGGATTTATCCCACTTATCTGCAGGAAGCTATCTATTACTGTATCTGGATGAACAGGACAATCTGCAAACAGCAAAGTTTATCATTTCTAAGAACTAAAAGAATAACATTAAAACTCTCTTTTTAGAATTGGAGTCACAGTTTTCGTTTTGCGATAAACTGGACTCCATTTCTTTTTTAGAATGCCTCTCATTTTTGTAAATTAACATCTTAATTGAAAAAAAGCATTTAATTTATATTCAAACGAATTACTCCTCACCATGCAATGGATCAAATTCTTGGTTTTCACTTTTTGTCCTGAAGAAACAATCATTTATTCATTATTATGTTCAATTTCAAAAACATGTGAATGTAAGTTAGTAATCCATTGTTTCTCTTATTGAGTAACACGAAGGTAGCGCAGAGCATCTTGGATATATGGTCGAATAATATTCCAATAAAAACCAGGATAATTTTTCTCTGATGTATTGTACACTCCGCCTCTAACATGATACCTTCCTGTAAGGACTTCGGCACGGGTTGGCGAACAAACAGAATTAACATAAAAATGGTCAAGCACCACTCCTTGATTCGCCAACTTATCAATGTTAGGGGAACTCACCAATGGATTCCCATTTAAACTTAAATCTCCCCACCCTTGGTCATCGGCAAGTATGATAACTATATTTGGTTTTTTTTTCCGTTGTGGTCTTTTGCTCCTGGCAGCTTGTAAGGACTGTCAAAAGAAGAATTGAAAAACAAATTATTTTCATTTTATTCATTTATTATTTTTTGACAGATTAAGATTTTTTTTATAAAAAAAATCTTAATCGATTCATCATCTCCAAACACATCCTCCCATTGTGATAAGGTACTTTCCAAACGCCTGCCTTATCCTCAGTTTTATTTAGTTTTCCATTCTGAATTCAGTTGATAATTTCGTAAAGTAAAAACCGGCATTGTTACACGATTACCCCTCCATTGATTGCTTCCCAAGAAACAAACTTTAGCGCAACAGATCAATTACTCTTACCATACTATTTAATGCTTAATCAATTACTTTTAAAAACTCTTCAAACTTTTGTCCATATTCTTTGTAAATATTATAGGCAAATTCTGGACTCTGAGTATTTTCATTTAAATGAAATACTTTTCCCATATGCGGTTCAATCGCCACAAATCCTTGATAATTTTCTTTCTCCAAATCTTTAAATATCTTATCCAATTCTCCGCTCCCCTCCCCTGCAAAAGTATATTCAGGTTCGCCTGCTTCGCTGTGGATGATGCCGTCCTTGACATGAATATGAGCAATGGCATGTTTTACTTTTTGATAAAATTCAAAAGCATTTTGCCAAGGGTAAGGTTTTGGCTTTGAACGATCTCGTTGAAAAATTGGATTTCCAGTATCGAAAATTAAACGCAAACCAGGTACTTCTTCTAACAGTCTCAACGTATGGTCAGCCGAAAATCCTCCCCAGTTCATGCAATTCTCATGGAGTGCTTCTAGACCAGCATCTTGGAATCGTGCGACTATTTCTCGCATTCTACGGAAGCGTTCTTTTTCCGCTTGATCTGTGTCCCACTCATTTTGAGCGTAAGACATCACTCTTGCAATTTTTACATTCAACCTTTGCATACGAGGAATACACCGATTAATTTCTCCTACAGTTATTTCCCAATCCGAATCAATCTTTTTTGACCAACTACCGATAAGGGTTCCAAACTCAGCTACCTTAATATCATGTAATTCTAATTGTTCACAAACGTTTTCAAATGCCTCCTCAGAAATCTCATGTATGTTCGCTGTCCCCATCGTTCTTGCCGAAAGGTATTGCCAACCCAATTCTTTTGTCACTTGAATTTGTTGTAAAATATCACTCGAAGCCTCATCCGTAAAACCCGTAAGTATCATGTTATTTTTTATTTTAAATTTATCCACCTTCCTTTATTTCTAGCACTTCGATAAATTGCATCAATCAATTTCACCGACTTCAACGCTTCTTCTCCAGAAATTAAAGGAGGTTTTTTATTTTCTAGAGAGTCGATTACGTTTTCAAAATTACGTTGATGACCAAGGAAATTAATTGCCTTTGGATCATTTGCTCCTAGCCCTTTTTCCATTCCTTGCATTAAATTTTCTTTTACGTAAATGTCTTGTTTTCAAAAAATCCCAAACTCGAAAAGATTCGTCACTTAAAAACACAGAACCTTGGTTTCCACAGATCTGTATTTCTGCAGGATGACCAGTCGAAGACCAACAAGAAGTACTTCCTTGGATGGTACCCAATGCTCCATTTTCAAATTCTAAAATTGCAACTGCCGTATCTTCCACCTCAATATTTTTATGCGTCAACAAAGACATTGAAGCAGAAACCCGTTTGACATTCCCCACCAAATACAATAACAAATCAATCGTATGAATCGCTTGATTCATCAAAGCACCTCCTCCATCCAATGCCATTGTACCCCGCCATTTTGCAGAATCGTAATATGCTTGAGTTCGAAACCATTTAATTTGAGCATCGCAAATCGTAAGTTGACCAAATCGTTTTTTCTCAATTGCTTTTTTTAATTCTGTTACCGCAGGATTAAATCTTCGATTAAAAATACCGGAGAGTAATACGTTTTCCGCCTCGGCTACTTTTATCATTTTTTTAATTCTCGAAGGATTCACTTCGAGTGGTTTTTCGCAAATGATATGTTTTTTTGCGCGAGCAGCTTCAATTGCTGGTTCTAAATGTGCGCCCGACGGAGTAGCAATCGTTACGATATTTATTTTATCGTTTGCCAAAAACTGATTTAAATCATCATAGGATTTACAGCCATATTTTTCACCTAATCGTTTTGCCTTTTTAGGATTTCGAGCATAGATCGCTTCCAACTTTGCATGGTCGCCCATTGCTTGAATTGCTTGAGCATGAAACTCAGCAATCATCCCTCCTCCAATAATTCCGAAACCGTACATGTTATTTTTTTTCTTTTTGTAAAAAACTAAATACTCCAAAGAGGGATAAAAAAGTTAATCCAACAATGCCAATCATTCCAAACCAATGTTCATAAACATTTGCACTTTGGTATTTCCCAAGCAAGGCCCAGTAGGATGCGAAAAAAGCAATCCCTGTTGCCAATCCCATCAAAATATTAATTTGCAATCTCTTCTTTGGCAGCTCTTCGCCCAATGCTTTTTTAGAATTCATCAGTAATAAAAAAACTAAATAGGCAATCGGTAATAAGGTCGTAGCAATCACCGAAGCGGGAACAACCAAAGCAGCCTTTACCGTCCCTGCCCAAATGAGTGGAGAAAACAATCCAGTCAATGCAGGAATTGAAGCGCCAATTAAAAATAATTTTCGTTGTCCAGGTTGACCCAATGCTTCGCTGATCGCAAATCCATTCATCATCATATGGACAAGCATAGTACTTAATGCCATTGCCAAAATTCCGATTCCAAAAATTAATTGCGACCAACTTCCTAAAAATGGAGTCAACGATTTAGCTAAATCGTTTGCACTTCTTTTGGCTAACATCACACTTAGATCTTTATCTACTTGTGGTGCAACTTGACGGAGTTCTATTTTTTTTGCTAAGGGAAATTCCTTGTACGCTGGAAATTCTGCTGATAGTCTTTTATCCAAAACTTCATGGTAGGCAGTCTCATTTACGATTCCATCTTTCTTCGCATGAAATTGAGAAGCAGTTGAAACGATCAAACACGACGCACCTAAAATAAATGGAATCAATAATCCTAAAAACAAATCATAGCGGGATAATTCTCGGTGAGTTTTGTTCCATTTTTTTTTCCTTAAGGAGTATGGCAATAGAAAAGTCATATTGATTCCGACTGCGGTACCAAATGCTCCAATGATAATATTACGTTGACTATTAGATATATATGTTTCCCAAAAATTTTGGTAGTCTCCTGAATTTTGGAGAAAAGCATCATAGGATTTTACGGGATGAAAAAGAGCAGAAAAATCTGGAATCATTCCTCCGAAAAATCCTCTCCAATCTATAGCTCCATTTATTACTAGCGTAAAAACGACGCCCATAAAACATAGAACAATGATCGCAACCAAACCTTTAATGACCGAATCAATTACTTTTGAGGCTTTCCCTTCACCTGAAAACAACCAAATTAAAAACAAACTAATTACAAAAAATCCAGTTGTAATGACATATGGATTAATTTGACTACCTCCTAAATTTCCTTGTACTGCATCTGCCCCCAATGCAAATTGTGCGGAACAAAAAACGACATTAGCTACTACTGTCGCAATCAACCAACCCCATGCTAAAAGTGGAGAAACATTTTTCTTAGCCAATTCAAAAGGGCGATCTTTAAAATCATCTTTGCTCAATGTAACATAGCTTATAGCAGAGAGCATAATGATTCCGCAAAGCATAGCTAGAGGTTGCAGCCACAAAAATTCGTAACCTCCAATTACTCCCAAATAAAGTGCACCGACTAAAGTTCCACCACCCAATGTTACCGCTGCTTGAACCCAACCTGGTCCACTCATTCGAATGTATAAGGCTATTTTTTTAAAAAAGCTCAGCGATGATGTATCTTGAAAAGGTTGATTGTTTTTCATTTAGTAAAGATGAAAAAAGAATTTGGTGGAAAAAAATCTAATACTTTCTAAGTCTTTAAAGTTTGAATAATAGTGGCGAATCAAAACTTAAAATATTGTTTTGCGTTTTTATAACAAATGTTTTCTACCATCTCTCCTAGCCATTTTATATCATTTGGTAGTTCTCCATTCTTCACATCTTCTCCAATTAGATTACAAAGGATTCTTCGAAAATATTCATGCCGAGGAAAGGATAAAAAACTTCGACTGTCTGTTAACATTCCAATAAATCGACTCAACAATCCCATGTTTGACAAAGTATTAATCTGCTTTTCCATTCCATCTTTCTGATCTAAAAACCACCACGCCGAACCCCATTGAATTTTCCCTGCCGAATTTCCATCATTGAAATTCCCCACCATCGTTGCAAATAATTCATTGTCTCGTGGATTTAAATTGTACAAAATCGTTTTGGTCAATTTACCTTCTGTATCTAAGCGATTAAGAAATGCCGAAAGTCCTTCTGCTTGTTGGTAATCGCCGATACTATCTGCGCCTACATCTGCCCCAACCAAATTCAACAAGCGATTATTATTATTTCGAAGTGCACCCAAATGAAATTGCATTGTCCATTCTTTTTGATGGTAGATTTTCGCTAACTCATGGAGCATCACCATTTGAAAAGCGGCTACTGATTTTGGTTTTATTTTTTTTCCGGCTTTTCTTTTTTGTAATATTTTATCCAAATTCTTTCCAGAAAAATCAATGGCAAAAAGTTGAGACAAACCATGGTCAGCCAACTGACAACCTAAAGAATGAAAATATTCGATTCGATTTTCTAATGCTGACATCAGCTCATCAAAAGTTGAAATATCACTACCTATTATTCCTTCCAGTTTTCCCAAAAAAATTAAAAAATCTGGATTGTCAATCACCACAAATTTATCAGGTCTAAAAG